>Ga0209425_10000173_pt1 | contig 76143 bp, 76 predicted proteins | sample COG_05_FD_184749 | JGI IMG/M metagenome (GOLD analysis project Ga0209425, IMG submission 184749) | Pelagic Microbial community sample from North Sea - COGITO 998_met_05 (SPAdes) (version 2) | ecosystem: Environmental > Aquatic > Marine > Neritic zone/Coastal water | place: Helgoland, sampling...
AGGCACTCCGACATAACGAGGAAGATCATTATTCCATTGCTGACGGTTGATAATTACATTATCCCTAACCTCTATCAATCTTGCTTTCCAATTATCAATTACACCCAATTTAATGAGAGGTTTAAGAAATTCCTTAAATTCAGGTGATATAGCCGTAAAAAATTGAGCACCATGATCGAAGTTATAAGAATCCGTATATCTTGTACAGATTCTTCCTCCAGCTCCTCTTGATTTCTCAAATAAGGTTATATCGGAATTTTTGTCTAGATTTATTGCAGTGGTTAAGCCTGAGATTCCTGCACCGATAATAGCAATTTTCATAATAGTCTTTTGAGTTGAATCGAGGTTAAAATAAACCCGAGTTGATTAAAAACTAATTATAGCTTTCTGGAAGAACATACCAATGTAAAAAAGTTACAACGTAAAAACTCTTTCTACTCAAAACAATTGGTATTTTAAAGATTAAGAGTTTTAATTTAAGCTACTGGCTAATATTTAGAGGAATAAATGAAAAATTTTGAAGGAAAGACCGTTGTTATTACCGGTGCAGCAAGCGGAATAGGAAAGGCTATGGCAGAGAAATTTGCTATAGAGAAGATGCAAGTAGTTCTGGCAGATATAGAAGAAGAGGCCTTAGAAAAAACAATAGAAAATCTTAGACAGTATCAGCACAGAGTTATAGGAATTAAAACAGACGTGCTGGTTGAAGAATCGATTAAAGAACTATTCGCGAAAGCGAATGAAGAATATGGAAATATTCATATTTTGTGCAATAACGCAGGAATAGGAGCTAATTCAGGTACCAAAGCAATATGGGAAATTGATAAGAATGATTGGGACTGGGTTATGGGAGTGAATTACCAAGCTGTATTACATGGTCTTCAGACTTTTATTCCTCACATGCTTGAGCACGGAGAAGAAGGGCATGTTGTTACAACAGTTTCTTTAGCAGGTTTGATGCCAGGTGCAGGAACTTACGGTGTTAGCAAGCATGCTGTAATGGCTCTTACTGAAGCCTTGAGCAGAGATCTTGTAGCCAGAGGAGCAAAAATTAATGCTTCTGTTTTATGTCCGGGTTTTGTAAATACGAACATAGACAATTCTGAGAGAAATAGACCTAATCATCTGGGTAAGTCAGAGGAAGTTGAGGCGCCAGTGGGAGCAGAGATTATGTCTGCCATGCTTAGGCAAGGTAAAAAACCCGAAGAAATTGCGGACATTGTTTATGAAGCCATAAAACAAAATATTTTTTACATCTTATCTCACCCAGCATGGGATGATTCTCTAAGGTCTCACTTTGAAAACATACTCTCTAGAAAAGAAATTAATAAAACTTCAGAAGAGGAAATGGCTAAGTTTTTTCAGCCCAGAGAAGACGGGGAAAAGTATTAATAACATAGGAGTGGGGCGGTGCTAATCGAAGTAAACAACTGCCGTTTATACGTTGACGTTGTTGGTTCTGGTTTAGTCGCTGAAAGCACGCAGATGGTAGAGAGGCCCGTGGTTTTTGTCTTGCATGGCGGACCGGGTGGAGATCATACTTTTGTAAAACCTCATTTCAACCCTCTAGCTGATGTTGCTCAACTTGTGTATTACGATCATCGTGGTCAAGGTCGAAGTGATGCAGATAAATCAGAAAATTGGAATCTTGATCAGTGGGCAGATGATCTTCGAGGCTTAATTGATATACTAGGCATCCAACAACCTATTGTATTAGGTCTATCATTTGGAGGTTTTGTCGCACAGAACTACGCCATTAGGCATCCTGACCGACTGCACAAACTTATACTGGCCAGTACTGCTGCTCGTATCTTGCCCGAAAGAATATTCAATGCTTTTGAACGGTTTGGAGGGAGCAAGGCACGCCGAGCTGCTGAGGAATTTTGGGGTGGTCCAACAGAAGAGAATACTGCAAATTATATTCGTGAATGTGCGCCTTTTTATACACGCATTGATCGTGATGAAGAAGAAGATCAGAGGATGATCTGGACACCAGCAGTGGCCGATCATTTTTCAAAACCTGGTGGCGAAAATTGGACTTTTGACTTCCGCGATCAATTGAAAACTATTTCTTGTCCGACACTTATAACTGCAGGTGATATTGATCCAGTTACTACAATAGAGGCGGCTGAAGAAATGGCAGCGCATATTCCTGAATCGGTGAAACAATTCGAAGTTTTTGAAAACTGTGGTCACGGTGTTCATAGAGACGATCCGCATGCATTTGAAGTTATGAAAGCATTTTTAACTAATTGAAGATTCAAATTAAAGGGAGAGATAATGGTTATTTTTATCTAAGAAATGAATAACTTTAAGACCCCTGCATCCTGGGAAGTCAGTCACCTAAAATCCAATAATGACTGGGTTTTTACGATTACTAACGCTGAGAAGAAGAAACTTGGTGCTTCAATTAAATCCCTGTACGAAGAAGATAAAAGTTTATTTGACTATTCCCCCGATGAATTTGATTTTGGTTCCAGCTGGGATACCATTGCAAATGCCTTAAACCAAGCCCTTCATGGAAAAGGCCTTGCTATCGTTAAAGGTTTGCCTCGTGAGGATCTGAGTCATGAAGAATTTAGACTTTTGAGTTGGGCCATTGGTCTTAGAGCGGGAGTGGCTCGTCCCCAAGGATTAAATTCACAATATATTTCTGCCGTGCGGGATATTGGAACAAATTATCGGGCAGCAAACGGACGAGGTTATTCATCAAACGCAAAACTAGATTTTCATGTGGATGTAGCAGATTTAACAACTCTAACAAGCTACAACAAGGCAAAATCAGGTGGTCAAAGTATGATATCAAGTGGCATAACGGCTCAAAATTACCTAATTAAAGAGCGTCCTGATTTAGCAGAAATAGCTTATCAATATTTTTATTTTAGTCGTCAAAATGAGCAATCTTCTGACGAAACTCCTTTTTATGGATTACCTTTATTTGAAGAAGAGAATGGGAGTTTATTCTGTAATTGGAATCGTAATAGAGTTCAATCTGCACAAAATCTTGAAGGAGTACCAAAACTTTCCGCAGCCCAAAGAGAAGCAATGGATGTCTTAGATGAAATTCTCAGACGACCTGAGTTAATGTATACGATGTATCTTGAACCTGGCGATATGCAAATTCTAAATAACTACAAAATGTTTCATTCAAGGACAAGTTATACGGATTTTAAAAGCGAATCTCAAAAACGTTGTCTTTATAGGTTATGGTTGGCACCACCAGATTCCATAAAGCTACCTGAAAGTTGGAGGGACTTTTATCGATCGGTAGAACCAGCAGCTGTTAGGGGCGGGATTCGTGGGCAATCATACGATAAACAGTGTGCAGATTTTGATAAAAAACATGCCGAGTTTTTGAATATGAAAATTGATACCTGAACTTACAAAGGCTAAGAAAAAAATAATTTAAGGAGATAAATCTATGATTGAAAATTTTTTACAGTATGGGCAATGGTTCATTTTATTACTTAGTGTCATGAGTTTGTATTTGGTTAGCTCTGTAAAACATGAAACAAGATTAAATGGCTACATCCTTACCGGTGTCAGCAGATTTTCTGGAGCAGCAGTCTTTATTTTTGTAGATTTATACGCCTTCGTTATAGCCAACTTGATACAAACTTATATTGCTTTAAGGGGGTATTACAAAAACAAAAAAGCAGGTAACGGTAATTAATACAAAGAAGAATTGGGAAGGGCAGAGTCATCGCCCATGAGGTAAACTAGACAAATATGAGACCAAGTATTTCAATAATTGTTCCAACATATAATTGTTCAGATAATTTAAAAAAATTACTGCAATCTATTTTCGCTCAATCTTTGCAACCAGATGAAATAATTATTGTCGATTCAAGTATTGATCGATCTATTGAAGATTTAATAACATCAATAACATCAGAAATTCCTTTGATCTATAAAAGAAGTGTTAAAAAATATCCTGGAGAAAAAAGAAATGAAGGTGCTTCCATAGCATCTCATGAGTGGTTGGCATTCTTAGATGTTGGAACCATCCCTAGAAAAAATTGGCTAAAAAATAACATGACTCTAGCTATTGATGAGAAATATGATGTGGTGTTTGGGCATACAAAATATAGAGCATTAAATAACTTCCAAATGCTTTTAAGAGCAGCTACTTATGGAAGTTTGGGACATGAAACAACGCCGGGTACTTTGGTTCAGATAGAAAATTTTCTAAGATCAGGAGGCTTCATAGAGGGTATAAGAGCTGGTGATGATCAAGAATGGAGACTTCAGCTTCGAGATGTTTGCAAGAAACTTACCATCCCAGAAGATATAACTTTAGATTACTCGAGTTTACCCAACAGCCTCATTGCATTACAAAAGAAATATTTTATATATTACATGCATAGTGCCAAGATCAGAGCTCAAAGAAATGTTAGAGATATTTATCTTAGCGTTTTACTAATCTTTTTTAGTTTAGTTATCACTCAGTGGAATTACCTTGGTGGTTGGGGTACTAACCCACTATTTATTTCTAACATTACAAAAATCTATGCCCTCTCTTTAGTGATCTCGTTATTATTTTATATAGTATTTATGCGTCTCTTTAAACCACCGAATCAATTTAATATATTGAACTGGTTTGCAAAAGTTTTTTTATTTTTTATATTATTATTCACCGTTTATTCTTGGAATTTTTATGTAGTTGATTGGGAAGAAGATTCAATTTTATTTATACCACACATAACCAAGATATATGTTGGTCTAATTTTCGCTACTTCTTTTTTATACAGAGGGATACTCCTGCCATTAAAACTTGGAATAAAGGGAAATTTTATTTTTCCAAAAAATTGGATTATTATTGGGTTGATGGGTCTATCTTTTGATTTAATTAAGTCGCCTGGTATATTTCTGGGAATTTTATTATCACCTTTTCAAAAGAATTTAAGTAAAAATTGATGGAATGTAACGTTTTATTTATAGAATGATGCTTGAGAACTATTTTAATTAAAAATTTTTATGGAAAGAATACTAATAACGGGAGGATCTGGGTTTTTAGGAAGAGAACTTGCCTTAAAGTTAAAAAATAATTACGAAGTTATTCTTGGCTCTCGGAATAATGGATTAAACCAAGAAGCAGAGCAATATACTGGCTGTAAAAGCATTCCACTGGATGTTTCTAATATTTATTCAGTCCAAGATGCCTTTAATTCCTGGAAACCAAATATTGTTATTCATGCCGGTGCTACTAAATATGTAAATATATCTGAAGAGCAGCCTCTTGAGTGTATTGATGTTAATGTTCTTGGCTCTCAAAATATTGCTAGAGCTTCTATTGAGAAAGGAGTTGAGACTGTCATCGGAATTTCTACAGATAAAGCAGCTCCTCCAGTCCCTCATATTTACGGCAGCTCAAAAGCTTTGATGGAAAGAATGTTTTGTTCTTTAGATTTTTCTAATAAAACAAATTTTTCTTGTGTAAGATTTGGAAATATTGCTTGGTCAACTGGTTCGGTATTCCCTCTATGGAAGAGGATGATGGAAGATAACGGACTGATAGAATCCACTGGCCCGAATATGAAGAGATTCTTTTTTAGTGTTTCTGATGCAGCGGATCTTGTTATTAGGAATTTACACAATATTCATACTACTAGAGGAAAAATACTATCTATGAAGATGAAAGCTTCAAAAATTTCAAATCTCCTGAATACATGGCAGAAACTTTATGGAACTAAATGGATAGAAATAGACAGGAGGCTAGGTGAGAGCGATCATGAATCAATGATTGGTTCAATTGAACTTAAATACACCGCTGAAATAATTTTAGATGAAAGAGATCATTTTCTTACTTCTTTTAGAGACCCTCTAACCGAGCATGCTCAAGATGTCTTCACAACAGAATTTGCAGAGCATCATAGTGAAGAAGAGATGATAGATTTAATTAAACTCGGTACTCTCAGTTGAAAAAAGATACAGACATAAAACATGCTCTTGTGATGGCAGCAGGGAGAGGTTTACGTATGCGCCCTTTAACTGATGAAATACCAAAGGCAATGGCACCATTAGGTGAGTCAACCTTGATTTCTGAGGGCATTAGAAGACTAAAAAAGGAAATCAATCAGGTCCATATCACCGTAGGCTATAAAGGTTCAATGCTAGCGAGCCATGTAATAGAGAACGATGTTTCTAGTGTTATAAACACTGAGGGAAAAGGAAATTCATGGTGGCTTTATAATTCCTTAGCCTCTCTTATAGATGAGCCTATGTTTGTTTTAACTTGCGATAATGTTATAAAAATAAATTTTACTTCTTTTACGAATGAATATTTTTCACTTGGTGCCCCGGCTTGTATGATCATTCCCGTTAAGCCTATAGATGGAGTAGAAGGAGATTTCATATTTCAAAACGAAGAAAATCTTGTCTTGGACTTATCAAGAGAAAAACCCAGCAAATTACTTTCATCAGGTATTCAAATCCTTAACCCAAAAAAAATTAATAACATAACTAAAAACACAGATAGTTTTAATAATGTTTGGAAGCAATTAATGAATCTTAATGAATTGAAGTGTTCCAGAAAGCTTTTAGATTCTTGGTACTCAGTGGATGATCTCGTGCAACTAGAAAAGGCAAGTAAGAATAGATAAAGTCAACTTAGTACAAGTTTAAGTAACGGAGAGGTAATGAAAGTCAACAGTAAAAAAGCTGACCTAGAAATAGGAAAAAAATCGAGTGCAGTAAGAGCCAAACTCATTAATAGAACTACCAAATGTGAAGTTGTCGCTCGTCGAGGGCAAGTTGCTCTAGCTCAGGAAGTCGTTCAAACCGTAGACCTCCCTCATCCAATTTACATTGATACGGCAGATGGTCCTTACTTAACTGATCTTGATGGAAATCGTTATATTGATCTCACGGGAGGTTTTGGACCCAATGTACTTGGTAATAAACCTGAAGCGGTAGAGAAGGCTCTTGCTTCTCAAATTAAAAAAGGTTGGCATTATGGCATTCCTGGAGATGGACAGGCTGATTTAGCTGAATTGATAAAAGAATCTTCTCCAGCGGTAGATGAAGTCATGTTCTGTAATTCTGGCAGCGAGGCTACTATGTTCGCTTTTAGGGCTGCTCGAGCTTTTACTGGCAAAAGAGTCGTCGCCTTATTTGATGGTTCATACCACGGTATTCATGACTACGCTTTAGTAAGAGCAGACTTGAAGAGTGAACGTTCGAATCCGTCCAGTATTACTCTTGGGGCCGGTATTCCTGAAGAAGTTTCGCGTGATCTTATGTTGATGCTTCCATATCGCGATAAAAATGCATACGAATTGATTCGAGAGTATAAGGATGATCTTGCTTTGGTGGTAATTGAACCCGTTCAAAGCTCTAATCCTAGGCTGGATAATCAAGACTTTTTAAATGGTCTAAGGGATGTTTGTACCGAGTGTGAAGTTCTATTAATGTTTGATGAAGTTATTACTGGGTTTCGTATAGAGTACGGTGGCTGCCAGGAGTATTACAATATTAACCCAGATCTTATAACTTACGGTAAGGCCGTAGGAGGTGGTCTACCAATTGGAGTTGTCGCAGGGTCTAAACGCGTGATGAATACTTTTTCTGGAGCTGAAGATACTCCAGCGATATTTGCAGGAGGAACTTTTAGTGGTAATCCTCTCACAATGGCAGCAGGCTTTAGTGCATTGGAGTATCTCAAGGAAAATAAGGATGAGATTTACCCCTATTTACATTCTCAAGGGAATCGAATAGCTAAAGAAATAAATGAATTTTGTCGATCAAGTAATATCCCAGTTCAGATGATGAATGCAGGTTCTATGTTGCACCTAATTTTTGGTGGGGAAACCATAGATTCATCTCGTGATATCGATCACAGTCAATACAAATTAGAAAAAGAATTTTATCTTCATTTGTTAGGTCATAACGTAATCGTGCCTGGAATTCATCTTGCTTTTATTTCATTTGCACATAAGCCCGAAGTGATTGATGAAGTCATAGAAGCATTTAAGAGAACCTTTGAAGACCTCAGGGAAGATGGGCATATATAGCAATAAGATGCATGTAACAGTTTTTTAATTCCATAATTTAAGGAGGATAATTTTGACTGATAAAAAAAATTTACAAAGTCCGGAGTTTATTTCACTTGCTGATGCAGCAGAAATGAAGAATGGAACCCGGGTAACTTTTGTACCCGGTGTGCAAGCTTTATACGCGGAAGCGCTTAAAAACATATGTTACGTAAAAAAAATACCTATTATCAGAGTTTTACATCCGCTTATGGGAATCGATAAGGAGACCGGCGAGGACCGACAAGCGCAACTGTTTGATCTAACGTGTCAGACAAGTTTGCCAACAATGCTTCATGATGAAGAAAGACCAAGAAATGTCTGGATTGAGCAACTTGCTTTGGCGGAAGAAATTGGTGATGTGGAAAGTCCAAGTTTAATCCCTGAGAAGTTTGAACTGAGAGTTGAGATGTTCGGTCTCTGTGCCGTTGTTTTGGCTGAGGATGGCCTCGTTTGGAATATACGAATTCTTAATGACAGCCCTTTAGGTCGAAAGTATGGATACAGCGAGGAGGCTAGCTCAACCGCTCCAGCTAAGATTGCTGAGGTGATAGGATTGATAGATGGTCGTCTCGAAGCTCAGGAAAAGCTTGGCTCGCGTTATCTTGTGGGTGATTCGCTCACTGCTGTTGATATATATTGGGCTACTTTGAGTATGAGTGCGCTTCCAGTTCCGCCTGAAATTATGCCCAAGACTCAGCAAAATCAAGGCATGTTAATGTGGTTTGAAGGCAATTCTAAAATGCCAGAGATTGCTGAGGCTCTCACACAACGAGTTGAAGATCACCAACGATATATTCTAACGACTTATTGCGAGACTCCCGCCGTATTGGGAGGCGATCCACTGTAAGCAATCATTAACCCTAGGAATAAAAATGATGTTTTTATCAAACCTTTCTTCTTTAATGAAACTACCTGCTGGTTGGTGGAAAAAGATAGTTTTATTCGGACTGGCTGCTTTTTTTATCAACGTAGGCGTAGATCACTTTGTTAATCCAGAATTTTATTTGTCGATTATGCCTCCAGCTTTTCCGTTGCATCTTGAGGCAGTTTACATAAGCGGATTTTTTGAAGTTCTTGGAGGCGTGGGTGTTTTGATACCTCGTCTGCGTAAAATAGCTGGTTGGGGTTTGGTTGCTCTTTTGGTTGCTGTTTATCCAGCTAACATTTATATGGCAATTACACCTGAGGCATTTCCAGAAGCCTCAGTCGGACTCCTTTATGTGCGTCTTGCATTTCAGTTCTTATTTTTCTATTGGGCTTTTTCAGTGACTAGACCGGCCTATAATGGTGGAGATAATTGAGATTAAGTCACGCGAAAGCTAATAAATTAAGGGGCATTAATACATGAAAGAGATTTTTAATTTATTCAATAAAACTTTCTTAGCAATAGCATTGTTAGTTTTGATGACTACCGCTTATGCTTATGAAGAGCCGGAATATAAAATTATCTTTGAATCAGATCAGTTTGAAGTTCGTTTTTATGAAGAAAGATTAGTGGTTCAAACAAAATACGCCAATCAAAACGGAGGTTTCAGGAAACTTTTTAATTACATTTCGGGTTCGAATAAAGATTCTGAGGAAATTTCCATGACCATCCCAGTAACTCAATCTAATTCTGGAGAGGGCATGGTCATGCAATTTTATCTTCCCTCCAAGTTTGATAAGTCAAATGCACCTTTGCCTGATGATGGCTCTTTAGAGATCTCTTCTATTGATGCAGGGCATTATGCTGCAATTACATTCTCAGGAAGATCCACGGAAAAAAACTTTAATAAATATTCAGGAATCCTCAGAAAAGAGTTGGAAAGAGACAATGTCTTAATTGTAGGTCCTGCCATCAAAGCAACTTATAACGGTCCTTTTACACTTCCCCGTTTCAGAAGAAATGAAAGTATGTTCCTTGTTGATTGGAAATAAGCATGCGAAAAGCAATAGATGTTTTTGGTGAATGGGCTGAAAAGGGTAAAGACATTGGCATGGAAAAAGGCCATTCAACTGCGGTCGATGAAATGGTTACTTTTGCATTAAAAGAACGAAAAAAAATAGGAAAAAATTTTAGTTTTTTAGATTTAGGTTGCGGTAATGGATGGGTGGTTAGACATGTTTCAAACGATTCATTGTGTAATCGAGCCGTGGGCATTGATGGAGCCAAGCAGATGATTGCTAATGCCGAATCAAGAGGAGGTGTGGCGGAATACATTTTTGCTAATATCAATTCTTTTAGTTCTCCAAAAAAATACGACGTAATTCACTCAATGGAAGTGTTGTACTATTTAGAAGATCCTTCAAAAATCATAAAAAAGATTTCAGACTCTTGGCTAAACGATGGCGGTAGATTGATTGTGGGATTGGACCACTATTATGAGAATAAAGATTCCCATTCCTGGGAAGAGGACGTCGGTACCCCAATGCTTATGCTTAAAGCAAAAGAGTGGGTTCGTATTTTTGAGATGGCTGGATTAGAAGAGGTTGAAAGCTGGCATGCAAACAAAAGTGCAGATTGGGCAGGTACTTTAGTCATTACGGGAAAAAAATAAGTACTTACTAAGTTCTTGAATCTTAGGCACCCTCATATATATTAGGTGTCTTTAATTTAGTGAGAATTTTTATGAGTGAGTCTTCAAGTTATGTACCACCAAAGGTTTGGACATGGGACGCCGAGAGTGGCGGAAAGTTTAGTAACATCAATCGACCTATAGCCGGCCCTACGCATGACAAAGATCTCCCTGTGGGCAAACATCCAATGCAACTTTATTCTTTAGGAACGCCTAATGGCGTTAAAGTTACCGTTCTCCTGGAGGAGTTATTGGCTCTAGGCCATGAAGGAGCTGAATACGATGCTTTTCTAATTAACATTGGTGATGGAAGTCAGTTTAGTAGTGGATTTGTTGACGTGAATCCTAATTCAAAGATTCCTGCATTGCTAGATACAAGCACCGACCCTTCCACTCGAGTATTTGAGTCTGGAGCAATCATGCTCTATTTAGCTGAAAAGTTTGGTGAGTATTTACCAGAGGATCCCTCAGAAAAAGCGGAGTGCATGTCTTGGTTGTTCTGGCAGATGGGCAGTGCGCCTTACCTTGGTGGAGGCTTTGGTCATTTTTACGCTTACGCTCCTGAAAAATTTGAATATCCGATTGATCGATTTGCTATGGAAGTAAAACGCCAATTGGATGTTCTGGATAGGAATTTATCGTCTAGGCAATATCTGTGTGGTGATACTTACAATATATCGGACATCGCAGTCTATTCTTGGTACGGAAATCTGGTTCTTCATAATATTTATGATTCTGCAGAATTCTTGGATGTGGCAAGTTATGAAAATGTAATTCGTTGGGCTAATGAGATTGAAGAAAGACCGGCTGTTCAAAGAGGCAAAAGAGTCAACAGACCTTGGGGCCCTGAAGAAGAGCAAGTTCCTGAGCGCCATGATGCTAGTGATATTAAATAGTCTGAACCGTCTGGTTTAGAATATAATTTGAGAATTCGATTATTAATAAACATTTAGATAAATGGTTTGAGCAATGGCCTCAAACTGATTCTTATTTAGCTTCTGACGGACACGTTAATCGTATTCCACTGCGTTTAACGAGCACCAATGTAATTCTCTACGGAAGTGCAAGCCTATCTGAAGTTCTAAAAGAATTTGAGCACGAAGAGCATCATCCCGTTACGGTTGGAGGTGAGGTGCCAGTTCAACTCTGGTGTAATAACTTTGTTGATACTGACTGTGGGCCTACTGATCAAATTAACCCTTACATTGAAATTTGGTATTCATTTCCAGTTACTTCCAAATCATCTACCTTGGACCTTCCTTACGAGAGTCCATTTTCTTATAACGTCAACGTCCCAGATACCCTTGTCTGGTGTCATCGAGTTCTATGTGGGCCTTCTAAAGATGGCTATGACTTAGGAGCTCTTGCCGCTATTGCTGGTGGTCGAGAAGTATGGGGCTTTCCTAAACACCCGGACTTGGCAGATTTAAATTTTGAATACTTAGATAATGAACACGTTATTTTTGAAGCCTCTCTTCAGGGCAATGACGTCATTTCTTTGCAAATTAAACTTCCAGAAGATATTAATGACAATATTGTAGTCGAAGTGGATGAGCTCACCCCTCAAGGTGCTTGCATTACGCCAAGACAGAATCCAAATAAAGCATCTTTTGTCTCTAAACAGACTCGATACAGTCAGGCCTTTGCAGCAACCATGTGTTTCTCTCCTTGGAACGAAGACACTGATTCTTTGACCATCTATGACGATGAAGCTTACTTTGGAGGGTTGTTGAAAAGCTGGAAATTTAAGCCTGCTTTGAAAATGCACTGTTCAGACTTAAAGATAGTTGCATTTAAGCCTGATGGCTGGGATGTAAGTTTCAAAGGGTAATGACTATTTTGAAATGAATGTCTTTTATTTAAATAAAGATCCAAAAATAGCTGCTATGGAGCACAAGATAAACACTGCGTAAATGATTTTAGAGTACGCACAAATGTTGAGTAAAGCTCACAGAGAGCTCGATGGAGAAGAAAAATGACAAAAATAACTACAGATAATTGGCTTAGCTCGGCTAACAATGGTTGGAGTTTTCAAAACGTACAATCCTTGTTTCCAACTACAAGAATTAAAAGAGGCTCTAAAGCGCCTTCAATTCTGCCAGCAGATCTTCAATCAATAGGATCCATTCAAATAGATGACGTTGAAGGAAACAAACAATCTCTTGATGAAATGCTCTCTTCAACTCAAACCGATGCTTTCCTTGTATTAAAAGATGGAAAAATTCTATTTGAAGAATATTTTCATGGAATGGGACCTGATAGTTTGCATTTAATGAATTCAATCACTAAATCTTTTGTTGGAGTGCTCACAGGAATACTTTCAGAAAAAGGGATTATTGATATCAATGATAAATTGACCCAATACTTGCCAAAGTTTGCTGATACTGGATTCTCAGATACAACCTTTCAGACTGCTTTAGACATGGCTTCATCAGTAAAGTTTGAAGAAGATTATGCAGAACCTTTATGTGATTTTTGGAATGAAGCTGCTGTGGTAGGTTGGCGACCTGATCTATCTGAAGGCTCTTCTCATGGATCTTTGCATGATTTTGCTTTATCACTCAAAGAAAAGGAACAAGAAGAGAATGAGGGCTATCACTATCGAACAGTCCTAACTAACGTCATAGCTTTGGCAATACAAGAAGCAACCAATCTAAGATTTCAGGATTTACTAGAGGAGCACATTTGGCAGAAGCTCAGTCCTGAGCAAGATGCCGTGATAGTGGTTGATAAAGAGGGGTTCCCATATGTGGGTGCTGGCATGAACGCATGCGCAAGAGACTTGGCTAGATTTGGCCAAATGATCTTAGGTGGCGGCGTTTTTCAAGGCCAAAGGATAATTTCAGAATCATGGATTGAATCTACCTGGAAAGGGGATGATGGATATAGAGAGCGTTTTGCGAAAACAGATCATGGCCTGATGATGCCTGGAGGCCACTATAAAAATCAGATGTGGATACCAAGCTCTGAAATAATGATGTGCATAGGTATTTTCGGTCAGACGATTCTTGTAAATAAAAGTACAGATGTTGTGGTGGTTAAATTCTCATCCTTTCCTGAACCAGCGAATGAACTCATGTTTGCCAATACATTCTTATTAACCGAAGCGATTTCCAATTTAGTTTGACCGACCTCCAACTGGTTAGTTAAAAAAAATTTAATCGTTGGAAGAAATGCTTCATATAAGCCTGCATCTCGTTGTTCCTCTTGTGGTGGTAGGTCTTTTTTTTAAGAAGGACTGGAAGATAGCTTATTTTATTATGTTGTCTACTATGCTGGTGGATTTAGATCACTTATTAGCCAATCCAATTTATGACCCTAATCGTTGCAGTATTGGTTTTCACCCTCTGCACCAACCTTGGTTTATAGCCTTCTATTTTATTTTAAGTTTTTATCCAAAAACGAGATTCATTGGCGTTGGTTTAGTTATTCACATGGTTTTAGATGCGATAGACTGTTACCCCATAAGCTTTCTGTAAACAAATTTTAAATCTAGATAAGCTGTAGTATAAAGATGAAGTGAATATCATTAAGGAGAAGAAATGTCTGATCAATTAATTATATATGGCGTGCCGTTTTCTCAACCAGTTAGAGCTGTTTTATGGCTTATGCTATACAAACAAAAACCCTTTGAATTGGCTATGGTTAATCCAGGTTCTTCTTCTGAAGGAGGAAGTCGCCATCCTGATTTTTTAGCTAAATTCCCAACTGGGACAATACCTAGCATTGAAGACAAAGAAACGGGGTTTGTCTTATCAGAATCACATGCGATTATGTGTTACCTGTGCAATAAATTTGATTGGGATGATTTGTATCCAAAGAATCATGAGCAACGAGCTAAAGTTGACTCATACTTGCACCTTCATCACAGAAACGTAAGAGAAGCATCCATTGGATTGGTTGCTCCAAAAGTCCGAAAAGATTTAAACTTCCCAGAAGATTTTTTAAGAATGTCCCAAGCTAGCGTCGATAAGGCTTTTAAAGCGATAGAAGATGGATGGCTGTCCAAATCACGTTTTTTAGTTGGAGATGAGTTAACCATTGCTGACATGAGTGCTTACGTGGAAATAGGGCAGTTGCAGAGTAAATTTACAAATGTTTATGATTTTGAAGCTTTCCCTAACATCAGAAGGTGGTTAGAAGACATGAGTCGAGTTACTTATCATGATGAAATCCATACTTCATTATTTGAGTTAGGTGATATTAGTATTGAAGTGCCTGCAATGGAAAATATTATCAATGCAAACAAGAAAGGCTTTCTGGTTATTCAGCAACAGCTGACAAGCATGGAAGAATGATCTCAACTAAATAAATATGAGTGTAAATATAAGACTTGCTAAATTAGAAGATCATCAGCGCTGTGCTGAACTCCTCGATGTGTTGGCTGAGGCCACATCAGATCCTCATCATATCTTTGATATGGAAACTTTTGAGAGTCTGATTTCTAATGAAAGAGGCAGTTTATTAGTGGCTGCAGAAAATGAGATTATTCTTGGTATGGCATCTATTTCTTTCAATCTTGCCTTAAGGTACAACGGTGAATATTGCCAATTAGAAGAATTGGTAGTTGATTCAAAGGCCAGAGGAAAAAATGTGGGCGGTTTATTAATAGAAAAAACCATTAGTTTAGCCAAGAAAAGAGGTTGTAAAGAGTTTGGTCTTTATCTTCTGGAATCCACTAAACATAATCAAGGCTTTTATGAAAAATATGGCTTTGAAGTTATAGGCTTGGAAATGCGCCAGTCTTTATAATGAATCTATAGGCAGTGAAAAGGACAACTGATTGATGCTATCTCGCCGTATTTTTTTATTTTTAATACCTTTAAGTCTCATAGTTGTCTTAGTACTAGGATTCAAACCATTTGTGGATACTGTAGACCCATCGGAGACTTTATTAGAACAAGCCGACACGTATCCTGAAGAGGTAAAGCGTCTATCCGACGGCACTTATCTTGTATCTGCAAGAACTCCCATGCCTCATGTTAATGCAAATATGGTGCGCTGGTGGTTTGCTGACTTTCTAAAGACCTCAGAGCATTACAGTCGGTGGCATCCAAAAGACCATCTTTGGATGGACTGGGAAAATAAAGTTCCAGGTGAGATTCTTGGAGCGAGCCATCTGGTTCATGAATATGTTGGAGATGAGTTATTAAAACTCAGAATACAATTTGTAAATAGCAAACAATTTTTTGGTTATGATGCTAATAATGATGACACATTCGTTCTTTGTGCCAAGGTAGGACTATTAGAAGAAAATATTAACATAGCAAAAATGTGTCACGTAGTTCGCAACACAAAAGAAGGCGCTGAAATGAGATCTCGGTTTTGGCTTGGGCATATCAGTGAGCGAGACGGAAATTGGAATATTTCTTCTTTTCAAGGTTTTATAGGAAATACAGCCTTGGTGCGCTTGTTCGTTCTTAACAAAAAGAATTCAAAAGATTTACAACGGCATGCTCAAGAAGAGATGAAGTATTTAGCTGAATTACTTCCAGCCCTTTATGAATCAGAGACTGGAATTAAGCCTCGATGAGTATGTTGGTGTTCACCTTAATTATTATTCTGGCAACTTTAGGAACGGCATTTCTTTCTTCAATCTTTGGTATGCTCGGCGGTCTTATCTTGATGGGCATATTGGTTAGCATTATGCCCGTAAGTCAAGCCATGGTCCTACATGGATTGATACAGCTGACCTCAAATGGTTACAGGGCTTGGCTTAATAGAAAAGATATTAACTGGTCTATCGTCGCAACTTTAATTGTTGGTAATATTATTGCTCTGGCTGGTTTGGTCTTCGTTGCATTTGTACCCGATAGAATTACTGTTCTTTTGGCATTAGGATTATTGCCTTACATAGCTTGGGCGCTTCCAAAAAATGCTGCGTTGGATGTGAGCAAGAAGCCAATAGGTTTGTTAGCTGGAATGGTGGTTGTAGCGACGAATTTACTTGCTGGAGTCGGCGGACCTTTGTTGGATGTTTTTTTTCAACGCGTAGACATGACGCGCCACCAAGTAGTCGCCACTAAAGCTGTGGCACAGAGCTTAGGTCATATATCTAAGGTAATATTTTTTGGTTTTCTCACCGTTTCAGCTTCAAATGACTGGCCAGTGCTTTGGCTAGTTTTAATTGCTATGACAGCATCAGTTACTGGCACGACCTTTGGAAAGAAAATATTGGATAAAATTAATGATGAAATCTTTTTTTTATGGACACAACGCATTTTATTATCCGTAGGAGCTGTATTTATTGTTTATGCTCTTTATCTTATTAGCCTTTAATTTCAAGACGTTACTTATTATTGTTAGAATAATTAAATAAGACTTTAAATAAGAGTAGAGAATTGTGTATGCGTTTAAAAAACTGCCATGGTTTTAGCGATTTTCGTGAGCTTGCGAGAAGGCGACTTCCTAGCCCAATATTTAACTACATAGACGGTGCGGCCGATGATGAAACAACTTATGATCGCAACACTAAGAGCTTTGAGGAATGTGATTTGATTCCTAATGTGCTTCGCGGAGTTGAGAATATTGATATGTCTGTAACTATCATGGGGCAGAAACTTGATATGCCTATTTATTGTTCACCGACGGCTCTTCAACGTGTCTTTCACCATAGTGGCGAGCATGCTGTCGCTGCTGCAGCAGATAAATTTGGAACCATGTTTGGCGTGTCTTCTTTAGGAACTGTAAGCCTGACTGAGGTAAGAGAACAATATAATGGCCCTCAATGCTATCAGTTTTATTTTCATAAAGATCGAGGTCTCAATCAAGTAATGTTAGAGAATGCTAAAGCCGCAGGTGTCGATGTGATGATGCTTACTGTAGACACAATCACTGGTGGAAACAGAGAAAGGGATCTTAGGACAGGGTTTTCCATTCCTTTTAAACTAAGTCTGAATGGAATTTTTCAATTTGGCATTAAGCCTATGTGGGCACTAAATTATTTAACCCACAAAAAATTTTCTTTACCTCAGTTGGATGATTTTGTAGATATGTCCGATGGAGCTATATCAATAGGTAAATATTTTACTGATATGCTTGACCCTTGTATGAATTGGGATGATGTAGCAAAAATGGTTGATTTTTGGGATGGCCAATTCTGTTTAAAAGGTATTATGAGCGTTGAAGACGCAAAAAAAGCCGTAGAAATTGGATGCACGGGAATAGTCATTTCAAACCATGGAGGCAGGCAACTTGATGGCAGTAGGTCTTCATTTGATCAGTTATCAGAAATCGTTGATGCTGTAGGAGATCAAATCGATGTGATAATGGATAGCGGAATTCAACGCGGCAGTCATGTACTAAAAGCCCTTTCTCTTGGTGCTAAAGCTGTAGGAGGCGGAAGGTTTTATCTTTATGCACTTGCTGCAGCTGGACAGCCGGGTGTGGAAAGAGCATTGGAATTAATGCGACTTGAGATTGAAAGAGACATGAGATTAATGGGAGCGAGTTCTATTTCTGATCTGTCTAGAGATAATCTTCGTTTCAGATAAACCTTTTTAATTTTTACGGTGACATCTCACATTACAATTTTCGCTTAAACAGGTCTTTATGAAAAGTAAAAAAGAACTCTTAGATTTTAATTTTGATAATAGTTTTTCACATAACTTAGAAGATTTTTTTGTGTCTTGCAGTTCAGAGCCCTCAAGCTCACCTCAACTCCTCCAACTTAATAGGAAATTAGCTAAAGAATTAGGGCTAAACCCTGATTTATTAGACTCAGAGGAAGGTTTAGATATTTTTTCAGGAAATGATTTACCTGCTGGTTCGGATCCTTTGGCTCAAGCTTATTCTGGCCATCAATTTGGAGGATTCTCGCCATTATTAGGTGATGGACGTGCTCTTCTTTTAGGTGAGGTAATAGATTCTAATAATCAACGTCGTGACATCCAATTAAAGGGCTCAGGACGAACTCCTTTTTCGAGAGGTGGAGATGGAAAATCAGCTTTAGGACCTGTGCTGAGAGAGTACCTGATTTCTGAGCACATGCATGTCCTTGGAATACCAACAACACGAGCTCTTGCTGCTGTTGCTACGGGTGATCAAGTTAATCGAGACACTCTTTTACCTGGTGGAATCCTTACTAGAGTTGCTGCAAGCCATATTCGCGTAGGAACCTTTCAATTTGGGACAGCACTTGGGGAAATAGAAAAGATTAAAAAAATTACTGATTATTCAATTTCTCGTCATTATCCAGAAGCAACTAACTCTGATAATCCCTATTTAACTTTCTTTGAATGTGTTTCAAATGCACAAGCTTTATTAGTAGCAAGATGGATGAGTGTGGGTTTTATACATGGAGTGATGAATACGGACAACATGACCATAACAGGAGAAACTATTGATTATGGTCCTTGTGCTTTTATGGATAGTTATTTTCCAGGAACCGTATTCAGTTCTATTGATACTCAAGGGCGTTATGCCTACTCAAATCAGCCCTCTGTATTGTCGTGGAATTTAACCAGATTGGCGGAGACTCTTGTGCCTCTGGTTGATGATAATCAAGAGCAGGCAGTAGCATTATTAACGACTGCTATAAACAATATTCATCCTCTTTATCAAGGCCACTGGTTAGCTCAAATGCGCCCTAAAATTGGCTTAACAACAGAAGATATACTAGATGAAGAGTTAATTAATGATTTGCTATCAATTATGGAAGAGGGACAAGCTGATTTTACTTTAGTATTTCGAAGGCTTTCAGAAGTGTTGAAAGGAAATGCCGATCCAATCAAAGAGCTCTTCAAACACCCGCAGTCTTGCGATGCTTGGCTGGTGCGTTGGCAAGAGCGTCTAGCCAGAGAAGGCAATACTAAGGATTTAACTATTAAGATGATGAATAAAGTGAATCCTATATATATTGCTAGGAACCATAAAGTAGAGGAGGTCCTTTCTGCAGCAGTTAACCAAAACGATGTAAAACCTTTTTTAGATTTTCTCTTGGTTTTAGAGAAGCCATTCGATGAGGTCAAAGGGAATGAAGCTTACTCTTCCCCCGGGCCCGTTTCTGACATTCCTTATAAAACCTTTTGTGGTACTTAGTGGTAATCAACAATGAATATAAAAGTAAATAGAATTAAAGGTGCCGATGGACCTTTTGAGATTGTTTGGGATAAATTAGGGATCCCGCATGTTTATGCAACCAGTGTGGCTGACTCATACAGAGGCATGGGTTACGCCGCTGGTTACGAAAGGTTATGGCAGACGCACTTGAGCTGTGCTTATGCAAATGGAGAGGCCGCGGCTTTATTGGGAGAGCGTTTTGTTCAGCAAGATGCTTTTCAAAGAGGCTTTAATGTTCACGGTGCCCAGACCGGTCTTAGTGAAAGTAAAGGAGATTGGATAGCTGATGCTTATTTAGAAGGGTTAAACGCTTACGTATTGTCCCTTGATGAAATACCTCCTGAGTTTCTGCATGCAGGAGCAGAACCTCGCTTGTTCACACGCATTGACATAGCAGCAAGATACAGGTTCACCTCCTGGTTTCAACACAAAAGTTGGACGGAAAAAATGGTGTTAGGTAGATTAATGGCAACTCATGGTATCGATTATTTTTCTAATCACGTACTGCATCTTTCCGATGAAGATAAAGGTTTGATTGATGATCTCAATGTGCCCTTAAGAAACCTAGACCCGCATATAATTAAACTGGCTTATCCGGAAGTTGCTGTCCCAACTTTCTCCGGAAGTAATAATTGGGCAATTACAGGAGAGTTATCTGCTTCAGGAAAACCCATTTTAGCCACAGACCCTCATCAACCTCATTCTTTACCAAATACTTTTTTTTACATCCATCTTAATGCTGGGTCGTGGGATGCTTTTGGTGCCGCTTTCCCAGGAGTTCCTTATTTTATGATGGGATACACCCCTGATGTAGCTTGGGGATTAACGACGGGATTTATTGATTGCTATGATTTATTCGTTGAAGAAGTAAATGACGATCAGTATCGAACCGCATCAGGCTGGAAACCGGTGGAGATCCAAGAAGAGGTTATTGAAATAAAAGATCAACCCAGTAGATCTATAAACATTAAAAAGACTCATCACGGAGTGCTCCTGGAACCATTCATGAATGAATTAGGTATCTCTGATTCAAAAAATGATAAATACCAAACAAGTCTTTACTGGTCTTTGCAGAATGTACCTACATCAGCAGGAGCACTGGCTCTTTTAGCAACAGCCAGATCAGCAAAAGAGTTTGGCGAAGTTTTGTTTGAGAATGACGTATGTCCTTTGGTCAATAATATTATATGTGTAGATAAGAACAGCCAGATCGAAAGATACATAGCAACCACCACTCCGGTTAGAAAAGGAGTCACTGGGTCGGTTCCTCTAGCCGGTTGGATAGATGAATACGATTTTAGTCTTTCCACAAAAGATCAATTATTGGTGGAAAAAAATCCTAAAAGTGGTTTTTCTTTAACTGCAAATAACGACACGATGGGAGAAGAAGGTGATTTTTATATTCATAATTTCCCTACACACAGCGCGAGAGCGGATCGCATTAGTAAATTATTAAACCAAAAGAAAAAATTCTCAGTTGAAGATTTTTGTGAAATGCAATTGGATTTAGATGACTTACGTAGCATTGAGGTTTTACCAGACTTAATCAAAGTACTAAAAGAAAGTGATGACAAAGAAATTAAAGCAGCAGCAAAAATCCTAGGAGAATGGGATAGTAATGCCAGTGTGGATTCTATAGGAGCCTGTTTGTACTACCCTTTCTTGGATGGATTTTGGCAACGAAAATATATGCACACAGTCCTCCAAGATGATTTGATTAATTTATTACCAATGGCTGCACCAGGATTGAATCGTTTTGATATCGGTTCTTTTTTAACAGAAGGGGAGCCTTGGATAAAGCATGAAGAATTGTTAAAAACCTCTGTCCAAGAAGAAATGAAAAAGGTCATTAACAGAGTTAAGCAGGAGCTTGGAAATGACCATTTAAAATGGCGATGGGGAGATTTACATCAGATTGCCTTTAAACATAGGCTTAATAAGCACAAACCATGGGAAAATTTAAAATTAGGACCCGATCAAATAGGAGGTAGTCCAACTACTCTGGCAATGGCAATGCACGCTGGAAAGGGACCAGGAAAAGCAGCTAAGGGTGAAATTCCATGCAGGGTTTTTCACGGTCCAGCGTATCGACTGGTTGTTGATCTGGCGGATCCATATCATTCAAAGTTTGTTATTGCTGGAGGTAATGGCGGAAGACCAGATAGTAATTTTTCAATGAATCAATACCAGTCCTGGCTAGAAGGAAGTTATTACACCCTGAACTTAAAGCGAGAAGAATTGGATGAATATTCAACTTGGGAATTTTTATAAACTACCTTAAAAAAACCTTATTGAATTAATCTTTAAAAACATAGTGATAAGTTTCAAGATGCTAGTTAGTATTCCTATAGGAAATTTATAAAAAAAGGATATTAATATGATGACTCTGTTTTATGCCGCTGCACTATGTATATTGGGTTTAGTTATTGCTTTTCAAACTGGAAGAACAAGATTTTCTTCAGAAACAAACCTGGGAACGGGCGATAGTTTTGAAATGCTTCAAATAACGAGAGCTCATGGAAATCTAATTGAATATGCACTTTTCTTTCTTATCCTATCGTTCTTGCTTGAAACGGTTGGTCAAATACCCAATTTAGCAACAGGACTCTTAGGAGATTTTTTCATAGCTTCGAGAATTGCGCATGCTTATGGCATAACAAGACCGGAAGGAAAAAGTAATTTCAGAGCTGCAGGAACTTTCATAACAATGGCTGTTTTATTAATTCAATCAATTTGGGCTCTAAAAATTTCCATTTCTTGGATGATGGTTAACAGCTGGGGTTTTTAGCTAAAGATAATTAATTGAAGTGTTCTATCAAGCCTGAAGATAATGAGAATTGAGGCAGACGGCGCTTCCCTTGAAGTCAATTTAACGGGCGATTCAAATAAACCTGCCATTTTGTTGTGGCATGGAGCGGGTTGTACATTAAGAATGTGGGATCATGTCACCGAGAAACTAAAAGATAATTTTTTTATCATCAGTTTTGATATTAGAGGAGTTGGCTTGAGTTCTGCGGATGGTTCTCAATCTCAATATACTTTTGAGAAATACTCTGAAGATGCTAATTGTATTTTAGATCACCTGGGACTCGATAAAGTTCATATCTGGAGCATGGCTTGGGGTACCAGAGCCGCTATCGCTTATTGTGCTCTGCATCCCCAGAAAGTTATTTCTGCTGTATTTAGTGATGCGAGTATCGGCAAGGCTGATGTGGAAGCGCAAAAACTTGGTGCTAAGAAAGCTTTTTTAAAACAAAGTGAATTAGGTTTAAAGCCATTCATAAAACCTACAGGTTGGAACACTCACTTAAATCAAGAAACCGTTTCCTTGGCTTTAGCTGCGGCAGGGAAATTTAACTTAAAACAGGCTATGCAAAGATTAAATATGCCTATTTTAGTTATGACCGGTGATCATGACCCGAATTTACATTCCAGTAAAGAAATAATAGGGCAACTGAAGAACTCACAATTGGTTGTATTAAAAAATGTTGGTCACGGCTCTGTTTTACAACGTCCTGATTTGACTTCAAAGAATGTTATAGAATTTCATCAATCCTTAAGAACTCAGAACAAATAGATTAAAGATGCTTAAAAAAAAGACAATAGTTATAACGGGTGCTGCTAGTGGCATAGGAAGAGCTTGGGCAAAGGCTTTTCATGAGGAAGGTGCCAACGTTATAGCTTGTGATATTAATCAAATAGATTTGTCTTCTCTTGAAGAGCTCGGAATTTCTACTTTAGTTACGGACGTTTCAAAGGATGATGAAGTAAAAAACCTAATCGATTTTTCAATGGAGAAAACCGGACGTTTGGACGTTTTATTCAATAATGCAGGAATGGGTTACGGTTATAAATTAGAAGCATCTCCAGCCGGCGCTTTTGAGCATCATGTCGCTGTCCATCTTTTTGGTTGTGTGTATGGAATGAAAAATGCGATCCCCATAATGAGAGAGCAAGGATTTGGAAGAATTGTAAATACTATTTCAAGGAACGCTGAGGCAAATACTCCCGGCACTTCTGCTTACTCAGCAGCAAAAGCTGGAATATGGTCTGCTTCTAGAGTTGCTGCTCATGAAGTTTCAGATACCGATATATTAATTAATATGATAATTCCAGGACCAACGAATACCGGTATTTGGGGAAAGGATATGAAGCATCTTCAATCTCCAGAAGTAACTTACCCTACCGCAAGAATGCTAGCCACTTTGGATGCGGGAGGACCAACAGCCAAAGTCTTTTGGGATGAAAAAGAGTATCCCATGTTCAACTCAGAAAACGAGATTCTCAAAAAATAATTAAATCGCTCTTATTTAGTGTCTGAAAGATCAGATTCATAGGTTTCAGTAAGCATAAATACAGATAAAAGAGCTAAGACAGAAGCAAAAGCTATATAAACGGATACCCAAAATATATCGTATTCAGTCCAGAGTGTTACGGCTATAACCGGGGCAAAAGCACCTCCGATTATAGCGCCTAATTGGTATCCAAGAGAAGCACCTGAATATCTGACTTCTGTGCTAAATAACTCAGTAAAGAAGGCGGCTTGCGGTCCATACATCATTCCTACAAAGATAAATCCAATTGTAATCGCCATTAAGATTAACCAAAAATTTCCAGTGTCTACCAGCGGAAAGAGTGCAAAAGCCCAAAGGCCGGTAAGAGCGGCACCAAGCATAAATATACCCCTTCTTCCATGACGATCAGAATAGGATGAAAAAACGAATTGCGTTGGCACTTGGAGTGCAGACGCCACCAAGACTGCTAAGAGCATGTCATCTCGTGACATGTTGGCGCTCGTCACGCCATAAGTTAGTAAGAAAGCAATTAAAATATAATAAGTTACTTGAACCGACAGGAAGGCTCCAGCAGCAAGAATTATGCGCTTAGGGTATTTTCTGATTGCTTCTAAAACAGGCGAGGCCTTTATTAATTGCGCCGGAGCTTTATCTTCTTCTAGTCTTTTTTCCTTTAAGGCTTGGAGTTCTCTGAAAGACTGCGTGTCTTCCAAATTTAATTGGATGTACATGCTTATACCAATAAGAATTACACTCGCGATGAAAGGAATTCTCCAGCCCCACGTAAGAAAGAACTCTTCTGAAACTAAGGAGCTGGTAATTATTAAAGCTAGATTGGCTAAAATAACTCCAACAGGCGCTCCTGCTTGTGCAAAAGCTCCGTAATATCCGCGCTTATCAGCAGGTGCGCTTTCGGTTACCAACAGCATCGCTCCACCCCATTGACCACCAATGGCTATTCCTTGAGCAAAACGCAACAGTGTCAATATTATAGGCGCCGCAATTCCAATCATTGCGTAAGTTGGCAAAAGACCAATCAAAGTTGAAGATATGCCCATCAACAGCAAGGCAATTATCAATGTTTTTTTTCTGCCAATACGATCACCGTAATGTCCAAAGATGATTCCCCCAACAGGTCTTGCAATGAACCCAGCAGCAAAAGTACCAAAAGATAGAATTAAAGCCATCGTTGGAGTGGCTTCAGGGAAGAAGGCTTTAGGAAAAATTAAAGCTGCCGCCGCACCGTAAAGAAAGAAGTCATACCATTCAATGCTTGTTCCAGCTAAAGCAGTTAAGGCAACTTTTCTTATATTTGTGTCTGTTTTCTTTTGATCAGGTGTGTTGTTCATGGCTGTTCCCTAAATATGCACTTTTACTTAATTAAATTAATAAATGATCTTACTTGATTGGATCATAAAAATCCTAATAGGCAAGTTAAGTAATTTAATTTTATGGGTGTAAAATATATTCCTCATGGATACATTAGATAATAGAGAATCAATTTCTTGGACTTGCAGGCCAACGTGGAAAACGGCCTCTAAGAACACATTGTGGTGTTTGCTGGGTTGTTCAATAGGGGATTTTGGAACTATCTTCCTTTTTCAGTTGGCCGCGGAACCTTACCCCGTTATATGGGTAATGAGTCTTGCCATTATTAATGGCTTGATAACTTCCATCATGCTTGAGACTTTTATATTGTCGCGTCAAATGGATTTTAACAATGCACTCCAAACAGCAACCGGGATGTCTTTGGTCTCTATGATTTCAATGGAACTTGCCATGAATACAGTTGATGTGATTCTTGCAGGAGGGGTGTTGGTTTGGTGGGTTATTCCAATAATGCTATTTGCAGGCTTCATTACACCTTTGCCGTACAACTATTATCGTTTAAAAAAATACGGTAAATCTTGCCATTAAGTAAGTATTAATGATGATTAAAGAAGTATCACAGAAGCAAGTACCACGTTATCTGCGAGCAAGGAGATCAAAACTTTCTCGCTACCTTGCAAAGACTACCCTTAGAATTTTTGGTTGGGAAGTTTCTGGAAACATTCCGGATGAAGAAAGAATAGTGGTGGTTGCAGCTCCACACACCTCCAACTGGGACTTCATACTGGGCATGCTGACCATTTTAGCTTTGAATGTAAATTTAAAATGGATAGGTAAGAGTTCTATTTTTAAACCGGGTTTTAAATGGTTTTTTAAATGGCTCGGAGGTATTCCAGTAGACAGAAATAATCCTTCTTCTTTGATAGAAGACGTTAAGGATATTGTGGCTAAAGAAAAAGGTTTAATTATTGGAATGGCGCCAGAAGGGTCAAGAAAAAAGGTTATGAGATGGAAAACAGGTTTTTTAAGAATAGCTGAATTAACCCAGGCAAAGATCCTATTTTTTGCCATCGATGCTCCAAGTAAATGCATTTTTATAGGCGATATTTTTAAACCAACGGGCAACGTTGAAGAAGATCTAAAATTTGTTAAAAATTATTACTCAACGTTTAATGGTATAAATCCTGATCAGTTCTAAAAATTTAATTATTTTTTAAGACCCGAAAGACTTTTAAGAGTGTTCTTGCAATCATTTTTTAACTGTTCAAGTAGTTAGAATATGTGGTTAAATCAGTAAATTAAATTTTATAGATCATGGATAAACTTGAAGGAAAGGTAGCAATAATCACAGGCGGTGCTAGAGGAATTGGTAAAGCAGCTGCTAAGCAATTCTTAGCAGAAGGCGCTGAAGTTTTGTTAATGGATCTAGAAGAAGAATCCTTAAAGAAAACTTGTGAGGAAATAGCTTCTAATAAGTTGAGTTACTTTGTTGGAGATGTAACAAAGTCTAAAGATAACCATGATGTGGTTGCTACAGCCAAGGAAAGGTATGGAGGTCTTGATATTTTTTTAGCAAACGCTGGAGTCGCAGGAGATATTGCTGCAATAGAAGAATACGATGAAGATCAATTTGATCATGTTATGGCAGTAAATGCTAAAGGCCCTTTTCTGGGGCTACAATCTGCAATACCCGCAATGCAACTGAGAGGGGGAGGTAGCTTTATTATCACTTCGAGTACGGCAGGTGTTATGGGAACACCTTCTATTGCTCCTTACGGAATGAGCAAGCACGCAGTTATAGGCTTAATGAAATCGGCCGCTAAAGAATGCGCTCCAATGAATATAAGAGTAAATACTGTCAATCCGGCTCCGGTAGAGACGGACATGATGCGCTTACTTGAAGACGGTCTTACTACGGAAGATAAAAAAGATATAAAAGGTGACATAGAATCCAATATACCTTTAGGACGTTATGCTCAACCTGAAGAAATAGCTAATTTGATGCTTTTCTTGGCCAGCGAAGACAGCAGTTTTATTACTGGCTCAGTTTATATGGCCGACGGAGGCAGCAGCTCTTAAGATGCTGAATAAAAGTATTAGACTTTAAACTTACAGACCTTAGAATCAATATTCCAATTACAGGAGGATAATATGTTGAAACTTCACTTTGCACCAAACTCAAGAGCTGGAAGGGTTTTATGGCTTTTAGAAGAGCTGGGTTTACCTTATGAACTTAATAATATGGCTTTTCATCCTAAAGATCTAAAATCTGATGAGCACAGGGCCAGACACCCACTAGGAAGAGTTCCTGTTTTAGAAGATGATGGAGTTCAAATATGGGAATCAGGAGCCATTATCGATTACATTCTTGAAAGACATAAAAATGGAGGCTTAAAGCCTAATTCAGATTCAGATAATTTTGCTAAATATCTTCAATGGTTTCATTATTGTGAAGGCATGGTCATGCCTTCTATGAATACCATTGTTGTTCATACAATAATCCTGCCTGAAGAGAGAAGGGATGAGACAGTTCTTGGACAGGCACAAAGATTGCTCACCAGAGCTCTTGAGCCAGTTAATGAAGCACTTGAAGGTAAAGATTATTTGATAGGAGATTTTTCTGGAGCTGATTTTATGCTTGGCCATTCTTGTTTTATGAGCAACAACCTCGGTTGTGTGTCTGATGAGATGATAAACATAAAAGCTTACGTTCAAAGGATTTCGGAGAGACCTGCATTTATAAAAGCCATACAAACAAAATAAAATAAAACGTGGGCTCGGTCTTAAAGATTTTTTCCTATTTACCAAATCCAAGAGTATGGAAGTCACTTATAGCAGCTAATATCGGCGGTGTTGAAGTAGAGATTGTTGGAGACAAGCCAGGGAATCTTAACTCTTGGTTATGGGACTTTGATGCAAGGGAGCTTTTAGAAGAAGAGAAAACTAAGAACAGTCCTCATTTACGCAAAGGAAAGAGGGGTTTTGCTGGGGCTTTATACAAAACGGATGACTTTTTGAAATCTCATCCTTTTGGAACTGTTCCTGCGGCTTTTAGCCCGGATGGTAAGATTGGTATTTTTGAATCCAATAGCATTCTCAGGTCTATCGCTAGATCCAGCAAGCATGAAACTTTATACGGAAGAAACGATTTTGAAGCCTCTAGAATAGATAGTTATTTAGACGCTAACCTTGTGTTTGCTAGAGAAGCTCAGGTTTATTTATTAGAGATAGAGCATTTAACAAAAGAGGGACACAGCCGAATGACTTCAACCTATGAGTTTTATCTTTCAGGTATAGAGACATCATTATCCAGAAATGAATTTATAGTGAGTGACTGCCTAACCATTGCCGATATTTCGTATGTATGCGATTTTGCTCAATTCCTTAGAGAAGGTCATTATTTGGAGACAATCACCCAAAAAGGTTTTGAGCTTGTAAGTGATAATTTATCTCAAGATTATCCTTTAGCCTTAAAACATCTTTTAAATCTGTCAGAACTTGAAGAATTTTCAAAAGTGATGGGTTCGTATTTAAACTGGTATAAACGGAATTAAGAATGAGCCAATTAAAAATAAAAAATACAGAACAGACGGAAATTTTGAGCGAAGACCTTAAAAAAAAGAAATTACAAAGGATTGATTGTGAAAACCGTTATATTGGAAGACAAGACACATTGTTCAGCTATTGCCGCTACTTTAAATCGGGGTCTTAGAAGTGTTTTTTCCTAACAATTTTGGAAACCTTAATTACATACAATTTAAAAAATAGATCATGGATTATGTAGCATTAGCTGTTCCTTTTTTCTTACTCGCACTGATTGTAGAATTGATTTATGGTTGGGTGGTTAAAAATAATACGTATCGAATCAATGACACCATAAGCAGCCTTTTTATGGGCTCTCTCAGAGGCACCAGTAAAGTGCTTGGCATTGGTTTTGCCTGGGCGGTTTGGTCTTTTGTTGAAACATACTTTGCTTTATGGAGCATGGACACCAGCTCAGTCTTCACTTGGGTTTTTTCTTTTGTAATATACGATTTATTTTATTACCTCTTTCATCGCTATAGCCATGAAAGGCAGATATTCTGGGCTTCTCATGTTGCACATCACCACAGTGAAGAATACAACCTTTCAACAGCCCTTAGGCAAACTGGTACAGGATTTTTTATTAAATGGGTTTTCTACATACCTCTTTTTGCCATAGGAATGCCTTCTGAAGTTTTTCTTTCTGTAGCTTCAATTAATCTAATCTACCAATTTTGGGTCCACACTCAGCACATCCCAAAATTAGGATGGTATGAACTGTTCTTTGTTACTCCTTCAAATCACAGGGTTCACCATTCACAGAATGACCTTTACATTGATAGGAATTACGGTGGAGTTTTCATTATTTGGGATAGAATTTTTGGAACTTTTCAGGAAGAGCAAGATTCTGAACCTTGTGTTTACGGAATAAGGAGTTCAATTAATACCTTCAACCCTGTTAAAGCAAATCTTCATATCTACTCTAAAATACTAGGAGAAATTAAGAACGCAAAGTCTTGGAAAGATAAGCTCTATTCTCCTTTTGCAAGAACAGGCTGGGAACCTGGGCTGCCGTTTGGCTCCACTAAAACAGGATCCTTTGATACCCAGGCCTTTTCCAAGCATGACCCGGAAATCAGCATACCCACAAAGCTCTATGCTTTTATTCAGTTTTTAATGGTAACTGTTTTCGCTTTATTTTTTTTGGATGGCGGAAACTTAACTTATGAACAATCCGTAGCAGCCCTGGTGTTGGTGATATTTACAATGTTCTGTATCACGCAATGGCTTGATGGTTTTAGAATTCTAATATTGGAAGCTTCCAGATTGTTACTTGTATTGTCTGCAGGGTTCCTTTTACTTCAGCAAGGCGAAGAATTCCTTTCAAACCTTTTGTTTGGATACGCGTTTCTGAATCTATTGGTTTTGCCTTTTCTACCAAGAAGTGAGCTTGATGGAATAATTCAAGAGACACCCATCAAGAACAAAGGATAGTCAGGATGTCTGGAGAGAAAGATCTTCTTAAGTTATTGGAAAACCTTTCTCCGTCCATGTCAGAAGATGAATATGTTTTTTGTACCTTTCAAGATTCAACCTGTGATAATTTTACTGATCTAGAGCCTTTTGCTTCCGTAAAAGAAAAAGAAGGTATGTCCTTGGTGCTTGAAAGGAAGATGGCCGAAAGGGCAAACATTAAATTCAAATCCATTTTTAGATGCATATCTTTGGGTGTCCATTCTGATTTAACTTCAATCGGTCTGACTGCTAAGATATCATCTGCTCTTAGCGAGAATGGTATCAGCTCAAATATAATAGCAGGCTATTTTCATGACCATGTATTGGTGCCTTCATATCAAGCAGAAAATGCCTTGGAGGTTCTGAACAAGCCCATTAAATAGTGTGATTAATTAATACGATGTTTACTATAAAAAAATTCCATAAATATCTGAGTTTATTCATTTCTATACAGCTTCTGCTCTGGACAATTTCAGGAATATTCTTTTCTTTCAATAATATTGAACTGGTTAGAGGAGAGCACTTAAAAAAACCAGAATTTCAAGAACCCTTTTCTGTTTATGAGGCAAAATTTGTATCTGATTCTGCAACCATCACTTATCACAAGAGATTAAGTGATCTGGTTGTTGAAGTGAGAGACTCCAGTGGGATTAAGTATTTTGACCAGACCGGCAACCTTGTTAATAAATTATCCTTAGATGAAGCCAAGAATATTATTACTCAAAGGACTTATTTATCTCCCACTGCGATAATAGAGATTACAGAACCACAAGAAGGTTCAGAATTTAGAGGTAGAAGTCTTCCCTTGTACAAGGTAGAAAGTCTTAGCGAAGAAGGTAAGGTAATAAATATTTATCTAAACCCTTATTCTGGAAAGGTTGAGGCATTAAGATCCAATCAATGGAGGGCGTGGGATTTTTTCTGGGGCCTCCACATTATGGATTGGGATCAACGAGAAGATTTTAGCAATACTCTTTTAAGGATTTTTTCTATTCTTGCATTGTTCAGTGCTCTATCTGGAATAGTTTTATTTTTTAGGATGCGCTACAGGTCTTCTAAAAAAACTGACTCTTCACTTTAAACAATCTAGAATTACTAAATAAAAAGGGAGTTATTAATTTTGAATTCATGGTCTGCTATAGCACTTAACACTGCACCTAATTCTTCAAATAGAATTCATGGAGATGAAATAGCAAAACAGTATGGTTTTGAAGGCGGACTCGTTCCGGGTGTTACTGTTGCTGCCTACTTAGTGCATCCTGCGGTAGAAAAATGGGGTCTAGATTGGCTCAATTTTGGTTTTGCTAATTGTCGTGTTACCTCGCCTTTATACGATAAAGAAAGTTTTAAGGTTGATATGAATTTAACTGATGAAGCTAGTTGTTTGACCACTTTAATTAAATCAAATAAATTGGTAAGCGCAAATGCTGAAATCTCTTTAACTCAAGAGCTTCCAATTCCTCCCATCAGGCGTAATGATCCTATAGTAGACGATGATTATAAGGCGCCCAAAGCCAGCTTTGACTTGTGGAAAGAACTTCAGCAAGACGGCTGTCAGGCTTTTCGTTTTTTTTGGGGTGCAGAGAATCCCTTAACTTACCTTAGCGAAAATAAGCATCTGCCTTTGCTTCTCCAACCCAATGAGGGTGGATTTTCTAATTTTTCTTTTTTATTAGGATGTTCAAATTGGTCACTGGCAGGGAATGCTTACATGAACCCATGGGTTCACCTCCAAACAATTTCTCAGAATTATAGATCCGTTCCACAAGGAACTAGTATTATTTCTGAGATGGAGGTTAAAGATTTCTATGAAAAGAAGGGTCATGAATTTGTAGATGTAAATGTTAATTTATTTGATGAAAAAGATGATACCTGCATTATGACTATCAATCTAATAGCTATATTCAAGCTTAGAGGGTCATAAGTGTTTAAGAACTTGAAAACCTTTTCAAAGAAGAATTTAGTTAATCCCATCTCCTTATTAATCCTAATGTCTATAGCAATGCCTATAGCTTTTAACGCATGGGCAGCATTATTGAATAATTTTGCTGTAGAGAAGGCAGCATTTACCGGTATAGAAATAGGGATTTTACAAAGCTTAAGAGAAGTTCCTGGATTTTTAGCTTTTACCATGGTCTTTGTTCTCCTTGTTATGAAAGAACAGATTTTTGCTGTATTTGCACTGGCTTTATTAGGACTAGGTGTGGCTATAACTGGTTTTTTCCCAACTGTTTTTGGCTTATATTTCACCACAGTATTGATGAGTATAGGGTTTCATTATTTTGAAGCTGTTAAGCAATCCTTGAGCTTGCAATGGCTATCTAAAGAAGAGGCTCCTCAAGTATTAGGTCGTCTAATAGCCATTGGATCCTTAACATCTTTGATCGTTTATGCATCTTTATGGATACTGTTAGAAATATTTCAGGCTTCTTATTTAGTGAATTTTTTTATAGCAGGTGGCCTTTGCGTGATTATGGCTTTGGTTATGTATTTCGTATTTCCTATTTTCCCTGCGAAAACTATACAGAATAAGAATCTTATTCTTCGCAAACGCTATTGGTTGTATTACTTATTAACATTCTTATCAGGGGCAAGAAGACAAATCTTCATGGTTTTTGCAGCCTTCTTAATGGTAGAAAAATTCGGTTACAGCGCATCTCAGGTCACTTTATTGTTTTTAATTAACTATGCATTTAATTGGTTATTTGCTGAAAAAATAGGCCAATTGATAGGCAAATTTGGAGAACGTAAAGCACTGACTCTTGAGTATCTGGGTCTAATATTTGTTTTTATTGCTTATGGCCTTGTTGATAGCCCTACTTTAGCTGCAGGACTTTATATTCTAGATCATATGTTTTTTGCCATGGCCATTGCAATAAGCACTTATTTCCAAAAAATAGCAGACCCTAAAGACATGGCCAGTAGTGCAGGTGTTTCTTTTACTATTAATCACATTGCTGCAGTTATCATTCCAGCTGCACTAGGAATGGTCTGGATATGGTCTCATTCATTAGTATTTTACATTGGAGCTTGTTTTGCACTTTCTTCTCTTATTGCAGCACAGTACATACCTAAGACTCCTTCGCCCGGAAATGAAACAAGCTTTACAGAGAGATTTACCCAAATTCTAGAAAAATAAAATAGGAGAAAAAAATGAATAATGATAATAAATTTGATGTAGTGATTTATGGAGCAACGGGATTTACAGGGAAGTTGGTCGCAGAGTATATGGTTAGTCAATATGGGCATAATCAAGATATAACTTGGGCTATGGCAGGAAGAAATATCAATAAACTTGAGAAGGTAAGGGATGAGATAGGAGCTCATGAAGAAACACCCTTATTAATAGTAGATAGTGAAGACAAAGAGAGCCTGAATGTCATGACCGCACAAGCTAAATGTATTTTAACAACCGTTGGACCTTATCAGCTTTACGGATCAGACCTTGTTAAATCGTGCGCGGAAGCTGGAACTGACTACGTGGATCTTACGGGCGAACCAGGTTGGATGTATGAAATGATAGAAGAGAATGAGAAGTTAGCAAAAGAGTCAGGGGCGAGAATAGTTTTCTCATGCGGCTTTGATAGCATTCCTTTTGATCTAGGAGTTTTCTTTATTCAAGAAGCAGCAAAAGAAAAATACGGCAAACCAGCTCCTCATGTAAGGGGCAGAGTAAGGGCTATGAATGGAGAATTCTCAGGAGGGACTGTCGCCTCTCTAAGTGCAACCATGTCAACTTTAAAAGCAAAGCCTGAACTTATAAGTGTTTTAGTAAACCCATTTTCTTTATCAGGAGATTTTCAAGGACCTGATCAATTAGATGATTCTAAACCTTTATTTGATGAGAAATTAGATATGTGGGTTGCACCGTTCATTATGGCTTCAATTAACACTAAGAATGTCCATAGATCGAATGCTCTTATGGGCCATTCTTACGGTGAAGACTTTTGTTACGACGAAATGTCTATAGCAGGACCTGGCGAAGAAGGTAAGGCAGCTGCAGAATTCATGGCAACTATAAACCCTTTAGCTGGAGAGGATATGCCGGCCCCAGGAGAAGGGCCTTCAAAGGATTCAAGAGAAAATGGAAATTATGATGTCCTGTTTTGCGCTGACATGCCAGATGGGGAAACATTAAAAGCAACTGTTACAGGGGACATGGACCCTGGCTATGGTTCAACTTCTAAAATGATAGCTGAGAGTGCGGTTTGCTTAGTTAAAGATTGTGATGAGCTTGAAGGTGGAATTTACACACCCGCACCCTCAATGGGTAAGAAGTTAATTAGAAGACTGGTTAACAATGCTGGACTTACTTTTAGTTTAGATTAAGGATTGAGTAAGTAATTTCGATAAATAACGATAATGTCTGATAAGTGTGCTAATAAAAGTAAGATCTTGGTGGTCTTGTGTTTAGCGGGAACCGGACAAAGATTTCTTGATGAAGACATTAAGGTACCTAAATATTTCCTGAAGCACCCAAAAAATAAAACTTCAATTTTAGAATTAATAATTAAAAATTTGCAATTAGGCGGGTGCAGCGATTTTCTTTTAATAGTCAATAAAAGGCATAAAAACTGGAAGGATGAATTTATTAAGGTACAGAAAAACTTGAATATAGATTTTAAGATTTATTTTACAGAAGATACTGCTGGACAGGCTGAAACAGCATACTTAGCAACTAATCTTATAAATGACCACCATATGGATCTAGTAAATTTGCCAATAGCATTTCATAACGGAGACACTATCCTGAAGAATAGAGACTTTAGGATAATTCCTAATGAGATAGAATCTGGTTGTTACGGTCTAATAGATACTTTTAATTCTTCACTTAGAGATTTTAGTTACTTGCTAAAAGATGATAGGGGTTATGTGAAAGACATTAAAGAAAAGGAAGTTATTTCTAATATGGCTACTTCTGGTTTTTATGGGTTTTTGAACTCCGCTTTCTATAATAAGATTTATAAGGATACTGATTTCTCAGATGAAGAACGCTATATCAGCTCTGTTTATAAGACAATGGTAAGATTAGGTTATAAGATTTCAAATCTACATAATAATGAAGATAGCGATACTCTTATTTTAGGAACTCCAAAGGATTACAAAGCATGGATTAAAGATGAATGATTTCTTTTACAATTATAATTTTAGAAGATTTATTTACCTTCTTTTTGGGTCTTTGTGTATCTTCTACACAGCAAATTTATTAAATTTTGAAGAGGAAGAATTCTCGACCTTGTTCGAAGAGTTAAACTACTCTTTAATTTTTATGGGGATAGGTTTGTATTTACTTTCTCATTCCGTAAGGGTTTTACGCTTAATTATTCTTAACCCAGTTTCTAAATACAGCATAAGATCACTATGGAAAGAACAATATAAGGCTAACGGAGTAAATTTATTGTTACCTTTGAAACTGGGAGAATCTTATAGGCTAATATATTTTAAAAATTTCTTTGGCTCTTACTTTAATTCTTTTGCTGTATTGTTATGTGAACGGTTTTTAGATTTGTTGATTATTTTCTTTATCCTTTCTTTTGTTTTATATATCTCTTCTGTTGAAGTTCCCAGTTTAGATTATGTTTTTTATGGTTCTTTAACTTTACTAGGGCTAATTTTTTTCTTATTTTTTATTCTTGATGAGTTGCTGGTAATAATTCATAAAGTTTTCTTGGTTAAAACAACATCTAGTCTAAATAATTTTATTTTAGAATTAACAGGCAATACACTAAAGGCTATATCCAGAATAAAAGAGATACTTAATCATAAATACCTAGCATGCATAACCATCTCTCTTGTCATATGGTTATTAGAGATTGCTGTTTTCTTTATATTTTTTGAAGCTCTAGAATATCGTCTGGAATTAATCGTCTTATTAGCAATGGCAGTTGCTCTTTCCTCATTGCTACCAAACGGACCTTTAGGGCTGGGTGGAGTTCAATTGGCTTTTTATAGCATGGGCCTAACTATAGGAAATCCAGAGTTCGTAAACTTATCAATTATTTATAGTTTTTATATATGGGGCTCGGGGCTAGTAATCTCAGGTATCCTTTTTATATATGACTTCTTTAATACAGATAAATAGAGTATGAATTCAATAATAATAGACTTAGATAATACTATAACAATAGATAGTGTTAGTGATGATTATCCTAAAAAATTAAGTAATCCAAATATCATTAAAGCCATAGATAACGCACACCACCTTGGATTTCAATGTAAGATTTTTTCTTCAAGGAATATGCGAACTTTTAAAGGTGATTTAGAAAAAATTGAAGCTCACACGAGGCCAATTGCGGAAGATTGGCTTCAATCAAATGAGGTGAATTATCATGAACTAATCTTAGGAAAGCCATGGTGTGGTGTTGAGGGCTGGTATATTGATGATAAAAACTTATCTTTAGAAGAATTTGTATTTAAATTTTCTGGACCTTATTGGAATAAATCGGTTTCAGTAGTCATACCGTTCTACGATGAACAAGAAAACATAATTAATTGCCATAAAGAACAAAAGAAAATAGAGAGGCTTTTAAATATTAGTGAATTTATTTATATAAATAACGGGTCGTCTGATAAAACTAGTCTCTACCTTCATGACCTTTCTAAAGAAGATAAAAAAATTAAGGTTTTAGATCTAGATCTAAATCTAGGATATGGAGGAGGCATTAAAGAAGGTTTAAAGCTAAATAATTCAGATTTTATATTGCTGAATCATGCCGATCAGCAGTTTGATTCCTATAGCTTTTTTCTAAATAATCTATATAAATTGGAGAGCTTGCATGAGGCTACTAATATATTACCCATTAGATTGAATAGAGGAAAGCTAGACAGAATCAGCTCTTCCATTTTAAGATCTCTGCTTTCTATTCTAACTTTTAGAAAGATCATTGATTTCAATGGCCAGCCAAAACTCTTTCAATTAGATAAAAGCAAAGACTTAAATGAACTGCCCAATAATTTCTGTCTTGATCTTAGTTTGTATTTTCTTATGGATGGAAATTATTTATCTTTACCTATTATTGAAAGAGAACGGATTAAGGGACATTCACACTGGAAAGGATCTTTTTTGAAGCGTATGACTATATTCATCCAATATTTAATATTTGCTATTTTTAAGAAATGAAATTCTTTTATATTGATAAGGAAATAAAAAATCAGAAGTTAAAAAATTTTTTAAAACTGGATACTTATTCTGAAATTGTATTTCAGCGTTCTAGTTTTAAAGAGATCGTCGATAATAGTGTAAAAGGCATGTTCGATATTACTTTTACTAAGGAAAGTGAAATACAATCAGATGAAGAAGTTTCTATTTTCTGGTGCTCTAATGTAATTTTTATTGAATTAGAGTCACAAAAAAATTTTTTACGTAAGCTTCTTAGCTCACCTTTTAATTTATTTTTTGGTGATCAAAAAGGTTATGTCTACAAAGGAACGGCTCTTGGTTTAAGGAATTTTCTTTTTAATCAAGACCACGGTGATCTTATCTTTCTTAGGGATGAACCTAATCTTAAGCAAATAAATAGTATTTTTGATTTCCGCAATATCATATCTGAAAACTCTCACTCTAGATATTTCAATACTCTTATTAAAAAAGGCCAAGAGTTCATAAAAGAATCTTCAGATATAAAAAAGTTAGAAGAAGAATTCTCTTTCTTAGACAATGTTCCTGCCTCCATACAAGGTTATTATGTAAAAGTAAGTGATTTTAAAAAAAACACAGGCAAGGCGTCATATAGAATGGAAAGACAGCCTGGCATGGACCTTTCTGTTAGATATATTACCGACTCAATTTCTTATGAGTCATTAAAAAATATTTTTGTGATTCTTGAGAAATATTTTGAATCTTTACAGGGTATAAAGGTTACTGGATCAAGGAAAGAATTAGATTTCATTTTGAATAAGAATGAAGCACGGCTGATAGAATTACAATCTTGGGTAGAGTATGGCCGTTTAAATGAATTTATAAGCAACCACACAATTTTTTCTGGTGTTGATTCAATGTTTAGTTTGGTAAATGATTTACTTTTATCTAATGAGAAGTCTTTTTTATCAAAGGGTTCTCTTTTCTCACATGGCGATCTTTGTTTTTCTAATATGATCCTCTCCGAGTCAGAAGACTCAATTATATTTATAGATCCAAGGGGTGGAGACAGCTTTAGAACGCCCTACTATGACCTAGCAAAAATATCACATTCTCTGCTGGGAGGATATGATCATATCATTAATAATAAGGCATCAATTTGCTTCAACTCTGATATGACGGCTTTTTTAGATTTTGATATGAATAAAGATAAATCAGTAAAAGATTTATTTAATAGTTTCCTTGAATCAGGTGATTACAAACCTGAGATAGTAGCTTTAGTTCAGGTTTCATTATTTTTGAGCATGCTTCCTTTGCATATAGAAGATACAAAAAAAGTTTACATGTTAGCTCTAAGAGCTTCAGAATTAATTTCTGGAATAAAAGACCACAAGAATCGATGAATAATATATCGGAAAGAAAAGATAATATTCTTGTTTTTTTTATTTCAACTTTATTTTTTCTATTTGGTTCAAAGGGCTGGATAGGATCAAATTTGGTCAATATAAGAGTCTGGATCTACCTCTTTTTCTTTTTGTTTTTTATAATGAGCTATAAAAATATTTTTTCTTATTTAACTTACACTTATAAAGAAAAATTTAGACAAGTTGATTTTTTAATTTTCTTTTCATTGTTAATTTTCTTTTTAATACAGAAGAGTATAAGTTTTCAAGCTTTAAGTTTCATTGGTTTATTCCTCTTGATAAGTTCTCATGCCTTTGAAGCTGATAGACGCCCTTATACTTTTAACTTAATTTTTAAGGGTATTTTATACTCCTCTCTGGTTTCATTATTAGGAGTTTACCTAGGTTTTTTTGAGTCTCTCTTTTTTGATTCAACGCTTTTTCATCTATATCAGGGTGCGAACTATCCCAACCCAGTATTAGCATTTTTTAAAGAAGCTTTTGGCATAGTTTTAAGCAGTAATTCAGGTTTTCAAATTAGTATCAATTATTCTGCTTACATATTAATAAGCTGTATCGGCATACTAAATTTATTAAATATTCAACAACCTATTAAGAGGGTTTTAGAATATCTTCTTTTTATTGGTTTGGTTCTTACATTTGCTAAGGTGGCATATCTATTTATCTCGATTGTAATAACGCTTCATTTAATAAAAGGCAAAGGAAGCATTTTTAAAATATTATCTATTTTTTCTCTTGCTATAGCTTATTTATTTTTAGCGCACATAACGCTCATTAATTCTGAAGCGCTTATTACTGATTACAAGTATTACAGACTGTTAATTGGAAATTATTTAGGAATGGATTTTTATCTAAGTTTATTTGCTTGGCTAAAAGTCCAAGCTATTGATTATATCTATCAAAATAATATCGCTTCTATAAGTTTAGCCGAATTTAAAATATTACAGACTGTTAGCGATCCCTACTATTGTCCCATTGGAATAGATCCACATTCTTTATTCTTTTATTCAGCTCTAACAGGAGGCTACCTCTTTGCAGTCCTGGTTTTAATTAAAGTTTTTGTAAATATGCTGAGCTTTGCTTCATTAGATGTAAAAAAAGATAAATATTTCCTTAGTCTATTAATAGTGTTTTTTATAGAAAGTTTTATTTGGGATCCAAATAATACCCCCATTTTCTGGATTGTCGTACTTTTCTGTCCTTTCTATAAGGCCTATTTATCAGCTTTTAAAATGGACTTTAAATGAAAATAAATTACCAGATATAAAAAAAGATATTTTTATATTGCAATATTGTCTTAATGTGAAATAAGATAGCTCCCCTTAAGATTTATGAGTAAAAAAATAATATTTTTAGTTAGCTACTTTATTGTTTTCAGCTTATCTGCGCATCCTTTGTTTCACATTGAAGAGGATCTTAATAAAGATCAGTTTCAAACAGAGTGTCAGGTTTGTAAAACCTATGAATCAGTCTTAGCCTTAGAAGAGGTTCAAGCAGAAGTTCAAAACTTCAATGAAAAAGTATTTTCAACTCATGATGAGTGCATTGAAAATAATATCTTACAAAATTATTTTTTAAGGGCACCACCTCTATCCTAGATTTTTTTTAAAAGTTTTTTAAATTAAATTTAGGAGTAATCATGAAAGTATTCTTTTATGCGCTCATGGCGATGAGCATGGTATCAATACCATTAAACGCAGAAGAAGTGGAAGAAGTAGTCGTAACTGCTTCCTTCATAGATCAAAATATAAGTGAAATAGAAAACCCTTTACACGTAGTGGTTGGAAATGATATCTCCGATAACTTAACTCAAAGCTTGGGCGAATCTCTAGACGGGTTGCTTGGGGTAACGTCCACCGACTATGGACCTGCCGTTGGGCAGCCTGTAATTAGAGGTATGTCAGGTAATAGAGTGAAGGTTCTTAACAATGGAATGGTTGTAAGAGATGTTTCGGGAATTGGGGGTGATCATATTAATGATGTCGATCTCAATGATATACAGCAAATTGAAGTAGTAAGAGGGCCGTCTTCTCTACTCTATTCCAATGGAACAGTAGGAGGGATTATTAACATAGTAGACAATACTATTCCCCGAGCAGATATAGAAGATCTTGAGCTTAAGATTGGCGTCGAAAGTCAGTCTGTTAATGATGGAGATAGTCAAAATTTCTCTTACGCTGATAACATAAGTGGAGTTAATCTGACTGTAGCCTATAAAGATTCAAAATTTGGAAATTTTGATGTGCCGCACGGGGCTATCATTCATTCAGAAGAACATGAAGATGAGCATGAAGACGAGCATGAAGAGGGCCTAAGTTTTCTTGCTAATTCAGATTATGAATCAAAATCCTCAAGGATTGGCGTATCTAAAACTGCAGATTGGGGCTATATAGGTGCTTCTTATAGCAATGTAGAAAGTCTTTACGGGATACCTTTCCATGGAGAAGAACATGAAGAAGGTCACGAAGAAGAAGGTCACGATGAAGAAGGACACGAAGATGAAAGAATTTTTTCTAGTACCGAATCTGATGTTTTTAATCTTGAGGGTTCGATCGCACTAAGTAATAACTTTATCAAGAAAGCTGATTTCTACTTCAGAGACACAGATTATTCATTAACTGAGCAACATGCTGAAGAAGCACATGAAGATGAGCACGAAGATGAGCACGAAGATGAGCACGAAGGTCACTCCGAGGGTCCAACACTTTTCAAAAATGATGCTAAAGAATATGGTGTAACTTTTGATTTAGGCAGTAAAGCTATTTCTCAAAAAATTGTTTTTAAGAACGCTGATGAAAAAATGTCGATAATAGGGGAAGAGTCCTTTATGAATCCTACTGATAGCGATGAACTCTCTATTGGCTATTATGTAAGTGCACCGACAGATTTATTTCACATTGATTTTGGTTTGAGACACGACAGAATTTCACGAAATGGATCAGTTACACATAAAGAAGATGATCACGATGACCATGGAGATGATGATCATGGAGACGACGATCATGCTGATGATGATCATCATGATGATGAAGTCGAAATTGATTATTTTGATAAAGACATAAACAGTACAAGTTATGCTTTTAGCATCTCTAATGACTTGAATGATTTTATTTCAGTTAATCTTGGTCTTTCTTATTTAGAAAGAGCTCCTTCAGCCGTTGAACTCTTTATGAATGGTCCTCATTTGGCTACAGGTAGATATGAAGTAGGGAATACTAATTTGAAAGCTGAAGAATCCAACAATATGGATCTTACTTTTAGTTATGAAGATGACGGGTTCTTTGGTTCTTTAACTTTCTTTCGAAACAATATTGATAACTACATTTATTTATTAGATGAAACAGAAGAAGAGCATGAAGAGCATGAGGAGGAAGAACACCACGAAGACTTAATTCTTTCAAATTATCTTCAAAAAAATGCAGAGATGGATGGTTATGAATTGGAATTTGGAAGAACTTTTGGATTTTACCAAGGTGAATTATTAGTATCATTTGGAATGGATTCAGTTTCTGCTAAGTTCTCTGATGGAACTAATATTCCAAGAATTGCTCCAGCGAGAAGCATATACAGATTAACTTATACTGAAGATGATCTTAAGTTTTTAGTCAGTTATAAAGATGTGGACGGTCAAGATGACATCGGTTTGGGTGAAACTGCAACCATGGGATATGAAATGTTAAATATGAGAATAACAAAGACTTTCGCTATGGGTGACGGAGATCTCAACCTATCTGTTTTTGGAACAAATTTACTTGATGAAGTGGCAAGAAATCATACTTCTTTTGTTAAGAATGAAGTTCCTTTAGCAGGCAGAAACTACGGAGCTAAATTTATTTATAAGTTCTAGGTAGTTATTTAAGACTTAACTTTCCGTTAAGAGGACTTGCTTTACCCCAGAAAGCTAGTCCAAATAAGGGGGTCAGGAAACTTTTTCTTGGCCCTTTTTTTTAGTGTTTAAAACATCCAAGATAGAACTGTTGGTAGCTATAAGTTATACATGAAAGGAAGAGGTTCTTTATCAAAAAATATGGTTTAAAGTTTAATTTAGCGTTCTAATGCCCATAGATGGAAGAACACAGATTAAATAATAATGTAACAGTAGAGACTTTCAAAGAGTCGTATGGCCATAGTTTTAAAACTCTAAACTTGGAATGGATAGAAGAGTTTTTTGTTGTTGAAGAAGAAGATCTAAAGATTCTTTCCAATCCTAAGTCCTACGTTATTGATAAAGGAGGAGAAATATTTTTTGCTCTTAAAGCGGGTAAAGTAATCGGAACCTCTGCTATGGTTTTGGTTAAACCAAAAATCTTTGAATTGGCAAAGATGGCGGTTGACAAGAGTTTTCAAGGCCAAGGAGTGGGTCGTATTTTAATAAATGCTTCAATAGAGTTTGCTAGAAAAAGATCAGCAACTGAAATTTTTTTAGTGACTAACGATAAATTAAAACCCGCACTTAATCTTTATAAATCCAGTGGTTTTAATCTTGATCTTGACTATGATGATACAAGGTACGAAAGGGGAAATACCAAGATGGTATTGGATATAGATAAAGGAGAAAACCTATGATGGATTTAGATTTACAAGGCAAAAGAGCAGTTGTCACTGGAGCAAGCTTAGGCATTGGAGAGGCTGTAGTTAAGATGTTAGCAGAGCATGGTGCAGAAGTTAGTTTTTGTGCAAGAAATCCTAAAGCAGTTAATACGTTATCTTCATTTGAATCTACCAAAGGTTCAATCAAAGGTTTCGTTGCCGATATGGGCAATAAAGAATCAACAGATTCTTTTATAGGATCTGTACAGGAAGACGGTCCTGTAGATATCTTGGTTAATAATGTTGGCGCCTCCCCGTCAAGAAATTTTTTATACATGACAGATGAAGACTGGCAAGAATTACATGAACTTAATCTCCTTTCTGCGGTGAGGTGCACAAGAGCGTTCCTTCCTAACATGAGAGAAAAGAAATGGGGAAGGGTGATAATGGTCTCAAGTTCAGCAGGTAAATATCCAAATGCCGCATTAATAGATTATGGGACAACCAAAGCTGCCATGATTTCAATGAGCAAATCATTAGCCAAAAAATACGGCTCCGATGGTGTTTTAGTAAATTCAATTCTGCCAGGTCTTATTCACACAGCTATGTGGGAAAGAGCAGCTACAGAAATAGCAGAAGCCACTGGAGGCAAGATGGAAGACGTAATTAAAAATAATGGACATTCTGTGCCCGTGGGAAGATATGGTACCTCTGAAGAGGTGGCTTCTTTAATAACCTTTCTTTGCACTAATGCTGCGTCCTATATAAGTGGAACTTCTATAGAGGTAGACGGCGGGCAATCAGGACATATTTAAAAGACCATTGTCTTGGTAAATGCTTACTTAAGAAGGTAAGCTTTAGACTGAAAATATACTTGTCGGCTTCAATTTTTTTAATAGGTACTTAAAACATGGCAGTTAAACTTGAATCAAAACATCTTTTGTTAAAATCTTCTTTAGCATTGGGAGTGATAATATTTTTTACCTATTTAATATATGATTTAGGCTTATTAAGCCTGATCATTGCTTCTGATCAGAGCAAGATTTCATTAATAATATTAGCTTTATATTATTTAGCTACAGCTCACTGGTACTACTTAAGTTTTTCTTTAGACAAAGAGATAGAAGGTTTAAATTTTGAAGATGCAAGCTCATCAGTTTTATTAAGTAAACTCAAGTACTTTGGTGGCAATGATCAGCAAAAATCTACAAATTATCTAGCTATCTTAGAAGACGAATTAGCTAACAGGCATGCGTTAGGATACATGATCGTAGATATCTTATTAAAGCTTGGCCTGACGGGAACGGTTATAGGTTTTATTCTTATGCTGCTTCCAATTGGGGAGATAAAAGATTTTGACCCTCAAATAATTCAACAACTCTTATCAAAAATGAGCGGCGGTATGGCGGTTGCCCTTTACACGACACTTACTGGTTTAGTTACGAGTACTTTATTAAAACTTCAGTACTTTCTATTAGACTCTAGCTTAACTGGGTTGTTTAACTATTTGTCTTCAAGAATATTAGATGAAGCATAAAGTCCTCGTTAAAGGAGACGAGCAAGATGTTTTTACTGACCTCCTTTTTAATGCTCTATTAGGTTTTGCATTCATGTTTGCCATTGCATTCATGCTTATAAATGATTCACAAGACGCGGGATCTATAGACACAAAAGCTGAAGTGCTGATATCTATTCAATGGCCGGATGATCACCCCGATGATGTTGATGCGGTTGTGGAAGATCCTCAGGGTGGATTAGTTTGGTACCATAATAGAGATTCAGGATTAATGCACTTAGATAGGGATGACAGAGGTAATCTGGCAGATAAGATCACCTCTAAAGGAGAGGTTATTTCTAATCCAATTAATCAAGAAACAGTAACCGTAAGAGGCCTGCAGTCAGGAGAGTACGTTATCAATCTTCTGCACTATAAGTCTAATTATCAAGATCCATTACCGGTAACTGTGAAGGTAGAGAAACTTAACCCTTCAGTAGAGTTAATATATTATGGTGAGCACTTCTTAATGGGGGTGGGAGATGAGAAAACAGCTCTTCGCTTTATTGTTGATGGCCAAAAGAACATAACGGATTTAAACCAGTTTCCAAAAAAACTACTTACAAAGGCCTTAGGAAATTCTAAATAAAAATGGTTGAAGAACGTCTTTTGTTAATCCTTTCTTACTTGCTGATAGCAAGTTTATTATTGGTTTTCTGTTTTTATACCTCGTTCTCAAAAAAAATAAAAGTAGGTGGTGTCATATTTATTACAGTTTTTTATTTTTTTAGCTGGAATACGTACACCAATATATTGGGCTGGCCTTCTGAAGAAGATCTTCCAGATGAGTTTAGAATAATCTGGGTTGTTATAAATGAGCCCAATAAGGAAATGAGAAAAGAAGGAGATTTATACCTTTGGGTGCGTCTATTGGATGAAGCTAAGATTGTTAAGGGTAAACCTAGAGCTTACAAGCTTGAATGGAATGAAGGTAATTACAAGAAAGCTCAATTTGCTCTTCTTAAGTTAAAAGAAGGTGAGCAAATAAATGGAAAAAAGACTTACGGAGTAATTAAGAGGGATGAGGATGCTGATAAAGCTAATCTTTACGGATCTGAAGGGAAGCAAGAGGAGGGCGTAGCCTCCTTCGAGTTTGAGGAAGTTATTGCTACGACTCTTCCTCCAAAGACTTTAATTCAGAATTAAGTTTTATTCTTCTGCACCAAACCAAGTAAACTGAGGCGCCTCCATATTGCCTAAAGCAACCTCTCTGTCTTCATGAGCCCTTGCTTTAACATAATGATGGATATTCTCTACCTCTTCTTTCGAGAGAACATCGGCAAAAGATGACATTCCATTACTTGCTAATAGCCCCTCTAAAACTATTTGATTAAAGGCGTCGTGTGTACCGGCTGACATCTTCCTTAAATCGGGTACACCTCCAGCTGACTTAACTATAAATCCATGACAAACAGCACAGAAATCATTGTAATTACTCTCACCGTTTTGCATCTGTTTTATGCTTACTTGAGTTAATTGCTGAGCAGGAATTGTTGTGTCTCTAACATTTGGTATTGGTAGAATCTTCTTACCTCCCAGTTTAAATACTAACAGTCTTCCAAAGTTGTTATATTTGAGAGATGCCTGTACTTCTATTGGCGGTAAAGGCTCTCCTCCAAACATGTCTCCTCCACCAGATCCAGTTAAGATTGATACATATTGTTCGCCATCTACTTCATAAGTAATAGGAGGAGCAAGCATTGATGTGTAGGTATTAAACTCCCACAAACGCTCACCCGTTTCTTTATCGTAGGCCGAGAACATACCTAAGGCATCTCCTTGAAAGACTAGCCCTCCTTCAGTGCCTAAGACTCCGCCGTTCCAATAATGAGGAATAGGCACGGACCACTTAGTCTCTCCTGTTAGTGGATCAAATGCTTTTAAAAAGCCTCCAGGTTTAGGCTGTGATTCAAGATTATTTAAAATGTTTTGCGCTAAAGAGCTCATTTCTATACCCATGTTCCATCTTCCAGGATTCCTTTTGTAAACTCCTGTTTTTTTGTAATCCTCTTGAATTGCATAAAAGAAAGCATTCTCTTGAGTCGGTATGTAAGCCAGTCCAGCTTCAATATCTATAGACATAGCTTGCCAATTATGGGCTCCTAAGGGACCGGGCAAAACCCAGGAACCATTTTCAGAATAATCAACTTCAGGATTTTCAACAGGTCTTCCTGTCTCTAAATCAACATGAGTAGCCCAAGTGACAGCTGCAAAGGGATGAGCCCTTAGAACTTTTCCATCTGATCTATCTATAACGTAGAAAAAACCATTCTTAGGAGCTTGTAGTAATACTTTTTTCTTTTCCCCATCTATTTCCATATCAGCTAAAGCCATATCTTGCACTGCGGTATAGTCCCAATTATCTTCAGGGGTGGTTTGATAATGCCATTTATAAACTCCGGTATCAGCATCAACGGCAACAATAGAAGATAGAAAAAGATTATCTCCTCCCCCAGGAGATCTTATTTCTCTTGTCCAGGGAGATCCGTTACCAACTCCCAGGTAGACATTGTTAAAATCAGGATCATAAACTATTGAATTCCAAACTGTTCCTCCTCCTCCAAATTCCCACCAATTGGTTCCTTTCCAAGTTTTTGCTGCCATTTCTTGAGCTGCATCTTCAAAGCCTAAATCAGGATTACCCGGTACAGTGAAGAATCTCCAGGCTTGATCGCCAGTTTCAGAATCATAAGCAGTGACATAGCCTCTTACTCCATATTCTGCTCCTCCATTACCAATGTACACTTTTCCTTTTGCAACTCTTGGAGCTCCAGTTATGGTGTATGCTCTTGTCCTGTCAATTATTGTATCTACTTCCCAGACCTTCTCTCCAGTTTCGGCATTAAGAGAAAATAACCTTCCATCAAGGCTGGCTGAATAAACTTTGCCGTTGTAGACGGCAACGCCTCTATTAACTATGTCACAGCAAGCTTTTCTTGCCCACTCACCAGGAACTTCTGGATCAAATTTCCATATGGTTTCACCAGTTAGTGCATCAACCGCATAGACTCTGCTCCAAGTGCTTGTAAAAAACATTATTCCATCAACTACAATTGGAGTGGCCTCTAAGGCACGGTTTGTCCCCATGTCTTTTGACCAAACTAATCCCAAATCTTTTACTGTTTCTTTATTGATCTTACTTAATGGAGAAAATCTTTGCTCTTCATAAGTTCTTCCGTGAGAAAGCCAATTCCCTGGTTCACTTTCTGCAGAGATAATTCTTTCATCATTTATTAAACCTATGGTTGATGACCCTGGTGAATTTGAAACAGAACTATTGATATCTTCATCGTTGGATTTGCTGCAAGATCCAAGAATAAAAACAGTTAGAAAGCTTAAGAAAATTAACCTTGTCGAAAACTGCTTTGTTTTAGTCATAAATTTCCCCTTATTTTCAATTACTCTAACTCTTTTAAAATTTTTTTCAAATATGAATATTTGAACATTATGCTATATTAAAAATTCATTATTCTTGGGAAGGTGTTATGAAAATTTTTTTTATGCTTTTATGCGTATTTATGTCGATGGTTGGGTATTCAAAAGTTATAGATAATCTAAAAGATGTTAGAGCGGATTGGGTCCCTTTTTCAGATCAGGTTATGGGGGGCATTTCAGAAGTTAATGTTTTTGAGCTTGAAGAAGATGGAATTTCTTTTTATCGTCTTGAAGGCAATGTAAGTACAAAAAATAATGGAGGTTTTATTCAGTTAAGGGCAGGGGTGAATCTTAGAAATAAGAATATAGAAGGAATAAGAATTAAGGTAAGAGGAAATAATAATGAATACTACTTACACCTAAGATCTCCAAGAATGCTCCCGTGGAACTATTACACTGCAAAATTTTATGCCTCAGAAGAGTGGGTGGTTGTAGATTTACCTTTAAGCTCTTTTGAGTATTCAAGAGATACTTCAAAGAGTTTTAATTCTTCTAAAATACAGTCAATAGGCCTAGTGGCATATGGAAAAGATTTTTTTGCTCAAGTTGATTTAGCTGAGGTTGAGCTTTATTAAGAAAGGTCTCTAAAATTTGGTTTTCTCTTGCCTACAAAGGCTGATACTCCTTCTTTAAACTCTTTTTTATCAAGAAGAACTTCTTGAGCATCCCTTTCGTAATCTAACTGTTCATTTAAAGAAGTTGAAAGAGCATTGTCATGAGCTTTCACTATGGCTTTGAGTCCATCAATAGGGCCATTAGCTAATCTTTCTGCAATTTCTAAACTTTTAGAGAGCAAATCGTCGTCTTCAACAAAATCCCAAATCAGACCCCAATTTTTAGCTTGCTCTGCACTTATATTTTCTCCCAAAAGCCCCATTCCATTTGCTCTAGCCCTTCCTATTAAATTAGGTACAAACCAAGAAGAGCCAACATCTGAGATGATTCCAAGGTTGGGTCCAAAAACCAATTTAAACTTAGCTGATTTAGCTGCAATTACTATATCTCCAGACAAGGCAAGACCAACACCACCACCGGCTGCAATTCCATTGATTGCTGTCACAATAGGCTTGCCGGATTGAGTTATGGCTTTTACCAAAGGATTAAATGCAGTTTCCATATTTTTTCCAGCAGACTGACCGGCCGACAAGTTATCCTCATTTGGCCATCCGCCATCAACTAAATCTGCACCGGCACAAAAACCTCTTCCATTGCCAGTTAAGACTATTGATCTTACTTTTTCATCATCAATTGTTTCGTTGATAGTGTTTAATAAACCAACAATCAAGTCCCTATTCATTGCATTCAACACTTCTGGCCTATTAAGCCTTAACACCAACACTCCTGTTTCTAAAAGTTCTCTCTCAATCGCATTATTCATAAAATTCTTATCTTAGTTAATCAAATTGTTTATCAGTACTGGCAAAGAGGAAATAAAAAATTCCTCCAAAGAAAGTTATACCAGCCACGACATAAAATACCATATCCCATGAATTAGTGGCATCAAGAATTATTCCTGTTGCGACTCCTCCAATCAAACCAGGTATTGCAGCCACCATATTGGTAATGCCCATCAATCTGCCTGTGTGTTTGGGGCCAATATCAGCATGATTTACGATAAAACCTCCCGCACTAAAACCACCGAAGACGTTTCCCAGGCACATGATTGCTATAATTCCAGCAACACTTTCGAGCTCTGGAACAATACACAAACATATCCCACTTCCTCCAAATGCTATTGAATTACAAAGTTTTCTAACAGTAAGAAGGCGAATTCCTTTATTAGTTAAGTAGTCCGCAAAGTAACCACCAATATTAATAAATATGAAAGAAGCAATGTGAGGTAGCATAGCCAGAACGCCTACTGCAGCCATTGGTACACCAAGACCATCTTTTATAAATATGGGGAGCCATGATAAGAAAACAAACAAACTATAGTTGCTGCAGAAATGAGCAACGGTTATGGCCCATAAAGCACGATTTGATCTCCATTCAGAAAAAGGAAGAGCTTCAGCCTTATCATTTGCTGGAGCATTTTCTGTAATAAATTTTAATTCTTCAGAAGAAATAGTTAGATCTTCTTTTGGAGAAGACTCTACTATTCTTTGCCAAAAAATATACCAGACAAAACCAAGTCCGCCATATAGATAGAATGCCCATTGCCATCCTAAATTTAAAATTATGATAGGGGTTACGACTAGTCCAAATATCGTTCCAATAGGAATTGCGCTATTTGTTATTGCTACTGATCTAGCCCTCTCGCTAAAAGGAATCCAACGTGCATAGAGGCTATGCCAAGCAGGGAAGGTTATACCTTCTCCTAAGCCCATACCTATCCTTGCGATTATTAAAGAAATCATGCCGCCAAAGAATGCCCAAGGGGTTATAAGGGTAAATATAGACCAAACAACCAACCCAACACCTAAAACTATTTTTGCGCCTATCCTATCTGAAAGTAAGCCTCCATAAATTTGAGTTACCATGTACCCAATATAGAAACTGCCCAGAATGATTCCTTTTTGAGTTTCCGACCATCCTGCTTCGGCACTCATAGGAATAATAGCCAAAGAAATGACAACCCTGTCTATGTAACATATAAAAACTGCTGCCACTGTTAGAGCTATAACTTTAAATCTTTGAGGCATTTTAGGGACTCCTTTTATTAAGGTAGATTTACAAAGATAACTTTTCTTAAAAGAAATAACAATTTATTATCTTTTAATATGTTAACTTTATTTTCTTATTTAGTGAGGAGTTTTTTTGGAGAATAAATCGGATAAATTTTTATTGGAAGGAATAAGAATTATAGATGCTGCAAGTTTTATTGCTGGGCCGTCTGCAGCAACTATTATGGGAGATTTTGGTGCTGAGGTTATAAAAATTGAACCTCCGATGGGAGACAGTCTTAGAAATCTCATTACAAATGGACGCATGCCCGAAGGACCTGATGATTATTGCTGGCAGCTAACTTCTAGAAATAAGAAAAGTGTTTCTTTGGATTTAAAAAAAGACAGTGCCCATAAAATACTGATGGACCTGATCAATTCTGCTGATATTTTTATAACTAATATGCCTTTCCCAATTAGAAAGAAGTTAAAGATCACTTCAGAGGATATTTGCTCCAGTAATGAAAAACTCATTTATGCCTCACTGACAGGTTATGGTGAAGTAGGTCCGGATGCTGACCGCACTGCATACGATTCCATGGCTTGGTGGGCTAGAAGTGGTTTAATGGATTTTGTAAGACCTTCTTCTAATGACAGTGTTGCTTGGTCAACTCCAGGCATGGGAGATCATCCAACCGGAGTTGCTCTCTACGGAGCAATAATGACCGCACTTTACAGAAGGCAACAAACAGGTAAAGGAGGGGAGGTTTCGACCTCTTTAATGGCTAATGGTGCATGGTCTAATGGAGTGTTTATTCAAGCTGCCTTAATGGACGTTGAGTTTCCTGATCGATCTGAACCATTACCAAGACATCCTTTTTATGACTTTTATAAAACTAAAGATAAAAGAGAATTTGCCTTAGGACTAATTAATGCTGCTAGGGAATGGCCAAAATTAGCTCTTGCTATAGACCGTGAGGACTTATTGACCGATGACAGATTTGTAGACGAAGAAATGCTAGAGAATTTAGATGACCTTAGAAAAGAATTAAGTTCAGTATTCTCAACTAAAACACTGAATGAAATTAATGATCTTTTGAGGAATGCAGGAGTGACTTATGGAGTGCTTGGCAGAACAACAGACCATAAGAATGACATTCAGTTTCTTGAAACAGAAACACTAGTTAAGTTGAAACATGAAAGGTTTGAAGACCTTCTCACAATCAATAGTCCAATAACAATCAAAGATGAGAAAAAGAAGGAGTCTTATAGAGCACCTAAAGTTGGTGAACACACAAGGGAGGTTTTGGATGAAATGGGAATTGATGAATCAACACAAGACAAACTTCATGAAGAAGGGGCTATATTTTGGTCTTGAAATACATTAAAAAATGATGAAACTAAGATTAGTTCCAATTCTTCTCATAAGTTTACTTTTTAATGCATGCAATAAGCCTGTTGATTGCATTCAATCAGATACTCTTATATACAATACCAAGGTTTACACGGCTAATGACAGCAACCCAGAGGCAGAGTCAATTGCCATAAAGAATAAGAATATTATCTTTGTGGGTAGCAATGAAGAAGCCAAAGCATACAAATGTGGTGAAACATCTTTGTTGGATTTAAAAGGATCATTCGTTTATCCAGGGTTTATAGATTCCCACGTTCATGTAAAGGGAATCGGTTATAGGGAATTAAATTTGAACCTCCAAGGCATCAATTCGTTGAAAGAAATGCTAACTGTTGTAGAGATATACTCAAATTCAAAAGAGCCTGGCGACTGGATAGTAGGTCGAGGATGGATAGAAAAGAATTGGCCTGAAGCAAGATTTCCCACCATAGAAGAATTAGATAGATTCTCTAAAGACAGACCCGTAGTTTTAGAGAGAGCAGATGGACATGCTGTGATAGTAAATTCTTACGCATTGAATTTAGCTGGTATTGATTCTACTACTCAAGATCCTCAAGGAGGAGCGATCAATAAAGACATTAGCGGTAATCCAACAGGCCTACTCGTTGATAAGGCTTCGTTGTTGGTAGAGAAGTTAATACCACAAAAATCGCTTCAACAAGATAAAAAGGCTTTAGAAATAGCTATAAATAACAGTGTAAAATTAGGTTGGACGCAGTTGCATGATGCAGGTTCATCTTATTCTGATTTTGAGATTCTAGAAGAGATCAAATCAGAAGGTAATTTAAATACTCGTATCCAATTTTATGCTAGCGATGGTCCAGACGCATTAAGAATGCTTGAAGAAGGGGTTAAAATTGATCCTCTTCATATCCTTTCAGCAAGAGGAATTAAACTTTATGCTGACGGTGCTATAGGTTCAAGAGGGGCGGCTTTTCTAGAGAAATATCATGATTACGACACAAGCGGTTTTCTAATTTTTGAGAAAGAAAAGACCATGCCTAAGCTTATTGAAGCGCTGAAGAAAGGAATACAAATAGAGACTCATGCAATTGGAGATAAAGGAAATAAAATAACTTTGGATTGGTACGAAGAAGCCTTCAGTTTAGTCAGTAAGGAAGAAAGGCTAATAGAAGAACCAAGATGGAGAATTGAACACGCTCAGAATATACAACCAGAAGATCAACTTAGGTATAAGGAAATGGATATTATTGCTTCTATGCAGCCTTCCCACGCTATTGGGGACCTTCATTTCGCAGAAAAGAGACTTGGTCTAGAAAGATTAAAGAATGCTTATGTGTGGAGAAGCTTGTTGGATCAAGGAGTGATAGTGGTTGGAGGTTCTGATGCTCCTGTAGAAATAGGTGATCCTAGAATAGAATTTAAGGCAGCAATTGGAAGAAAAGATCTGAACGGTTTCCATGCAAAAGGCTGGCATCTTGAGGAGGCTGTTGCAAGACAAGATGCTCTAAAAATGTTTACGAAATGGGCATCCTACTCTGTTTTTGAAGAAGATATCAAAGGCACTATAGAGGTAGGAAAACTAGCTGACTTTACTATTTTTTCTAAAGATCTTATGACCATTCCTGAAGAAGATATCATGTCTTCAGAAGTTGAAATGACTATTGTTGGCGGTCAGATTGTTTATTCAAGATAAAAAAAAGGGCACTTAAGAGTGCCCTTTTTTCTCATTAAGATTTCTTAGAAATCCATTCCAAGCTTGAAGTAATAGAAAGCGCCTTGGAATCCGAGAGGCGCAGCCTCTGGGTATAACATTCCAATAGCGTCTTGCAAATATTGAGCTTCCTCACTTGGATACTCGTCAAATGCATTCTGTGCACCAAGAGTTAGGCTATATACACCCAAGTCTCTAGTGATTTCAAGATCGACTGTGGACATTCCACCGACAATTCCACTACTCTCAACCCAGAATCCATCCATGTCATTGATTCTAGCAAGAAGTCTCCAATCGCCTACGTTATGAACCGCAGATAGGTTCCAACGAGATCCTGGAAGAGAATCTTCTAATCTTAAAATAGAAGTAGCACCGATTAATCCTTTCTTAGTTCTGTCAACAGTTGTGTCAACATCACTATAAACAAAAGTTAAATCGGTTGTTCCATTACCCATTTCAGAAGAGTGTGTGGCAACAACGTCAAAACCTTTAGTGGTTGTGTCGAAGTCGTTAACATAGAACTTAAATGTAGTTAAGTCTCCTGCACCTGGAACTCCAAGTCCCTGCAGTGTTGCGATGTCAGCTGGTGTAACACTAATTTCATCACCTTGAGTGATTCTGTCAGTTAATTCTATCTCGTAAGCATCAATTGTTACGTTAAAAGAATCAGTTACATCCCATACTAAACCAAGAGTTGTACTCTCAGATTCTTCTGGAGTTAGCTCTTTACCACCGTAATAAACTGATACAGGGTTAGTAGGAGCTAGTGTTCCTCTTTGAAAAAGTACACCATCTAGGCCAGAAACAGTAGAAATATTAGCTATATTCGCTTGACCAGGAGTAGGGGCTCTAAAGCCAGTACTCATAGTTCCTCTTAAACTAACACTCTCATTTATTCTGTAGAGACCTGATATCTTGCTGTTGCTTGTAGAACCAAAAGTATCAAAGTCTTCATAACGAACGGCTAAACCAAGTAAAAGATTTTCACTTACATCAGCTTCTAGGTCCACATAAACACCCAAGTTACTTCTGTCCCACGTACCAGCCATGCTTGGAGAGAACCCTCCAAAACCATTAGATCCGATACCAAACCCTTGATTGAAGTAAGGTCCAATTTCCCAACTTTCTTCATTTCCAGAGATTACAGTAAATTGCTCTTCTCTGAATTCAAGACCCCATGCTACGTTTAGATCTGAAGCAAAATTTGCAACAGGGAATCCTTTGCTAAAGTCAGCATTGAAGTTCTTTTCTAATTGCACGTAACTACCAGGATTGAAGCTAGTAGGTGAATTAGGTCCTAAAGATCCATTCAATGTATTTTCTATGTAGTAGTCAGCTTGGTTTTCACCAACACTAACACTAACGTCATACAATGTTCCGGATGCAGTATTTCCTTTAACTCCTGAAGCAATTGACCAGTCAGAAACACTTCCACCAAAGCTAGGTGTAAATCCACCAGGAAAAACCTCGTTAAATACAAAGCAGTTTGGATTGGCTTTGATTGCAGTAAGAGCTGTGTCAGAAGCAGACCCTGCTCCTGTAGCTGGTACAGGTACAACAGGACAAGTTCTTACACCACCAGCAGCTTCAGCTATATCACCAACAAGCCTAGTAGCACCACCATCTGCTGAGAAAATTCCGCCTCTATTAGTGGGGTTTCTGAAATAGAATCCACCAAGAACTTTTCTTTCTGCATAGTTTCCAAAAAGGTAAAATTCTTTTGAGTCATCTAATTCCAAACCAATGTTTGCAACCAATTTAATATCATCACTAACTGAAGGTTGTCCCCAGATTTGCGCAGGATTTGGACTGTTCCAAATACTTCTGTTACCACCATCATATAGTGCTTGAGCATCTGCTCTTTGAACGCTTCTCGAAGTTGCATCAGAATCTTGAAGTTCTACAGAAAAGTTAGCAAACCCACTGTCTGTAAAAGGCATACCTACGTTGGCAGCTATTCTCCACAAGTCTCCGTCGCCTTCCGTGAATTCTCCACTTCTGATTTCAACTTGAACGCCTTCAGCATTGTCTTTATAGACAAAGTTCATAACGCCAGCGATGGCATCTGAACCGTACTGTGCAGCAGCACCGTCTCTTAATACTTCTACCTGCTTAAGAGCAATTGAAGGAATGGCTTGAAGGTCAACACCTTGAGCACCATCAGCAACACCACCACCTAAGAATGAGATTACCGCACCTCTGTGCCTTCTTTTTCCGTTGACTAGAACAAGCATGTCATCGGGTGGTAGTCCTCTAAGGTTAGGAGGTCTAATTAAAGTTGCAGCATCACTTATTGGCTGAGTGTTTACATTGAACGAAGGAACCATAGTTCTAATCATGTCGGATAGATCTGCAGCGCCTTGATTTACAAAATCAGAACCTGAGATGATATCAACTGGTGCAGGTGAGTCGCCCACAGAACGAGCCTCTCTTCTTGAACCAACAGCAACAACTTCTTCTACTTCGTCAGCACCAAATGCTAAAGAAGGAAGAGTTGGAGTTAAGATCAGAGCTAATGCGAAACTAAGTCCACTTATTAGTCTAGTTTTATACATATTTATGTACCCCAAATTATTAAAAAAAGTCTTTGAACCCATGCATAACAATTTTATTTAAGAGCAAAAAGGAAAATTTAAATTTTCCGTTTTAGCTACTTATTTTAAATCGCTGCAATAGGATCAAAGCACGATGGCGCGAATTGTATAGGGCGAACTCTGAATAAGCAATAAATTTTTAATTAAGAAATTATGAAGTAATTGAGATAATTTAGGCCTAAAATAAAAGAATAGCTTAAAATTTGTACCTTTTTTATACAATATGTACCTTTTAAATGAATTTTTCTTATAGAATAGCCTTTTTAGAGGATATTGATGCAATAGAATCCTTAATGGAACTGTCCATTAATAAGCTATTAGGTCCTTATTTGAGTAAAAATCAGCTTAAAGCTTCGTTTGAAAGCATGGGATTAGATGACCAACTCATTAAGGATAAGACGTATTTTCTAATATTTAGAGAAAAAAAACTTGTAGGATGTGGAGGTTGGAGTAACAGGGCAACTCTTTTTGGAGCTAATCATACCCCAAATAGAGATGAAACCTTTTTAAATCCAGGAACAGATTCTGCTAGAATCCGGGCTATGTACACTCACCCGGATTGGGCAAGAAAAGGGGTCGGTTCACTTGTTATGCAACTTGCTGAAGGTGAAGCAAAAAAAGCAGGTTTTAAAAAGTGTGAATTAATGGCAACGAAGGCAGGAGAGCCGCTCTATAAAGTAAAAGGTTATAGAGTTACAGAAGAAGTGCTCTACAAAAGTCTTTCAGGATTAATGGTACCAATGATGAAAATGGAAAAGAGGATTTAAATATGAAAGAAATACAATTGAATGTTTATGGGGAAGAGATTAAAGAATGCAGTTGTTCTCCTATGACTGGATTTTTCAGAACAGGATGCTGTGAAACTTCTGACCAAGATCAAGGTAGTCACACGGTGTGTACCGTTCTAACTGATAAGTTTTTAGAATTTAGCTTTAAACAGGGTAATGATTTAGTAACACCCGTCCCAGCCTCCAGTTTTCCTGGTTTAGTTGCTGGTGATCATTGGTGTTTATGTGCTCCAAGATGGCAAGAAGCTTTAGAGCATGGATGTGCGCCTATGGTTGTTTTATCTTCGACTCATGAAAAAGCTCTTGAACATGTAGATTTTATTGATTTGAAGAAATACGCAATAGATTTGGCGTAATGGATGATCTGGATTTTATGAAAAGTGCTTTAGCTCAAGCAGAAGAAGCATATCGTAAAAATGAGGTACCGGTAGGGGCCGTGGTGGTTCTAGAAGGTAAAATTATCTCTAGAGCGCATAATAATTCTTTAAATGGCATAGACCCAAGTGGCCATGCTGAAATAGAAGCTTTAAGGAAAGCGGCAGTTAAGATTGGAAACTACAGAATAAAAGAAGCGATCATGTTCGTCACTCTAGAGCCTTGCATGATGTGTTGCGGAGCATTGGTCCAAGCTAGATTGTCAGAGTTGGTTTATTCAACTAAGGATCCTAAGTCTGGAGTGGTGGTTAGCAATGGCCAATTATTAGAATCTTCTTTTCTAAATCATAAGGTAAGATACAGGCAAGGCCCTTTAGAAAAAGAGTCTTCAAATATCTTGAAGAAGTTCTTTAATGCTAGAAGAGATTAGAGTTTAAATATTGACCAAATAGGTGCATGGTCTGAAGGTTTTTCCATGCCTCGTATTTCATAGTCTATTCCAACATCTTTTAATCTTCTATTAAGATTCTCAGTTACCCATATATGGTCTATGCGCAGTCCTCTCTTCGGAGTGTCGTCGAAGCCTTTGCTTCTATAATCAAACCAACTATAAAGATCATCTTTTTCAGGGTTAATGGTTCTGTATGAATCTACAAGACCCCAGGAAGTTAGCTTTGATAGCATTTTTCTCTCTTCAGGAAGGAAGCTACACTTCCCTGAACTTAACCATCTCTTTCTGTTAACTTCTCCGATGCCTATATCAATATCTTGAGGTGATATATTTAAATCCCCCATGACAATGACTAAATCTTCTGGGGAATAATTCTTTTTGAGATGAGAAATAAGATCTTTATAGAATTTTTGTTTAGCTGGGAATTTTATCGGGTGATTTCTTTCTTCTCCTTGAGGAAAATACCCATTGAGAATATGAACAACTTTCTTTCCGATTTTATACTCCACTGATATAAATCTTTTTTGAGATTCTTCGGTATCTTTTATAAAGCCTTTAATTACTTTTAAAGGCTTTTTCTTTGTAAGGAGAGCAACTCCATAGTGGCCTTTCTGGCCGTGTATATGAGCTTGATATCCCATATCTTCAACTGCTTCATGGGGAAATTCAATATCCTGAACTTTAGTTTCTTGCAAGCCTATTACATCCGGAGAATGCTTATCAATAATGGCCTGTACTTGGGGTATTCTAGCTCTGATACTGTTTATATTAAATGAGATGACTTTCATAATTTTATCCTACTTCCAATGAAGCGATGGTAGTTCTATTTTTAGATTCTATAAGATCTATAAGTATGTTGGCTGTTTCTTTAATTTCTTTTTTATCAAAACTAATTTTGTCAGGATCATCTTCTCTATCCAGAAATTCTTGATACGTAGGAAATGTTTTCAGATTCATTTGAGACCTTAGAGAATTTTCTAAAGCGAGTAGCTCTTTTTCTGTTTTATCTTTAATAGCTTTTCTCTTGTCGAGGTTGAGTTCCAGCCAATCAATTTGTTGCAGTTCCCTCCACTCTTTTCTTTTATTAAGATTTTGGTAAAAGATGGATTTACTAATTCTTTGTTTATTTTTTTCTTTTAGCTCATCCAAGTACGGGTCGATTCTTCCAAAGTCTCTATATCTTGTGGTTGGTATGTTGTCATGTTCAAGAGCACCTTGAAGCTGATTTTCACCCACTTCATCAATATCAATTATGGTCGGTAAAGATATGTCGGGTGTCACACCTTCATTCTGAGTACTGCTTCCACTGACTCTGTAGAATTTAGATTCAGTAAACTTCAGCTGTCCAGATGTGAGCTGATCCACTCTTTGCACAGTGCCTTTACCGAAGGTTTCAGTCCCTATTACCAGCCCTCTATCGTAATCTTGAATAGCACCTGCAAGAATTTCTGATGCGGATGCACTAAATTTATTCACAAGAATAGCCAATGGCGCATTGAAGAATTGATATCCCCATTTTTCTCCTAATGAATGAATATTTCCAGCCGAATTTTTTATTTGGACCGTAGTTCCTCTTCCTAAGAATAAATGCGCAAGAGCATTGGCTTCATATAGTGAACCTCCACCGTTATTACGCAAATCAAGAATTAGACCATCTACGTTTTCTTTTTTCAGTTCTGATAGAAGTTTTTTAACGTCTTTGCTGCTACTTCTGTAGTTAGAATCTCTGTTTTGATATGCTTCAAAATCAAAGTAAAAAGCAGGGAGTTCTATTACGCCTATTTTGAATTTCTTAGATGATCTTTCAATTTCAATAATATTTTTTTCTGCCGCCTGATCTTCTAGTTTCACAATATTGCGGGTTATTTCTATCACTTGAGTATTGGAATCATCTAAGGAAGTGGCAGGAATGATCTCTAATTTTACTTTTGAATCCTTTGGTCCCCTAATTAATTTGACTACATCGTCTATTCTCCATCCAATTACGTCAGTAATATCTTCATCTCCATCTTGCGCTACTCCTATAATCCTGTCGTTTGGTTTTATTGAGTCAGATTTTTCTGCTGGTCCTCCGGCCACTAATGAAGAAATTGTTGTGTACATGCCATCGGAAGAAAGAAGAGCGCCTATTCCTTCTAAGGACAAGCTCATGTTTATATCAAAGTCTTCTTTTCTTTTGGGGGACATGTAGTTTGTATGAGGGCCATAAGAACTTGTTACAGAGTTTACATAGATATTGAATATATCTTCTTGACGTGTCTGTGAAAAAAAGTTTTTCTGATTAGTTAGGCGTTTGAGTAGTTTTTCTTTAGCCTCCTCTAAACTATTGCCACTTAGTATTAACTGAATAACGTCATTTATAATTAAATCTTCCCACAGAGTTTTTAAATTATTCAGTTCGACAGGTCTAATGGCTTCACTTCGATCTCTCCTAATTTTTCTGTTGAGGAGCAAGTCTTTCTCCATGACTTGGTTAAGAAAAGCCACCTGTGCTTCATGTCGATTTAGATACCTGTTCTTATAAATTTCAAATAGTTTAAATGCTTCTACTAAATCAGATTTAAAACCTCCATTAAGAAGGTTAAGATTTTCTTGATAAGACAGCACCTCAGATTCAAGAAAAATGTTCTTCGCTGGGTCTAATCTCTCCACAAAGAGATCAAAGGTCTTTGGACGAATTGAGGAATAGGGTTTCTTTACGTAGTGTTGATCAGATAAAATTTTAATTATCTCTGTGGTGAGAGACACATCTTCTTGATTGTGAAATATTTCTTTGTCCCTAGTTACAAATTGAATATTAAGGTTTAGATCGCTTTCTTCAGCAGCTAAAATAGGGCAAATTAGCATGAGAAGTGGGAGTTGAAAAAAAAGTTTTTTCATAATGTAGAGTGATTATATAGGCAGCAACAGTTTTCTAAAAATTTAAGTAAGTTAAGCATTAATTTTCTGATATCTTGTATTAAATATGATGAAAAATAAATATTCAAATCTTGGCATAAAACCTTATCAGAAAGGTCTGTGCGATTTAGGAAATCACACTTATGGCTATTTGCAGCCTGATGGCGGATGGGGCTGGAGTAATGCCGGTTTAGTGTGTGATGGAGACGAGTCACTTATCGTTGATACTTTGTTTGATGAGGACCTAACAAATGTAATGTTGGGTGACATGAAATTAGCAGAACCTAAAGCCATGAAAAACACAGTAGCCCTCATCAACAGCCATTCAAATGGGGATCATTGCAATGGAAATAACTGCGTTAAAACCAATGAAATCATTTGCAGCCAAGCCACCCTCGAAGAAATGGCACATGAATCACCTGAAACAATGGCCAGCCTTTTAGATAACGCCGATAAAATGGGAGAATTGGGTGAATTCTTTACCAAATGCTTCGGACATTTTGATTTTAAAGGTATCACTAGAAAATTACCCAATTCAACTTTTCAAGGAGAAACATCAAGAAGAGTTGGAGATAAGGAAGTGAAATTATTTGAAGTCGGACCGGCCCATACCAACGGAGACGTTATTGTTTTTGTTCCTGATGATAGGGTGGTTTTTACAGGAGATATTTTATTTATAGAAGGCCATCCTATTCTTTGGGCTGGACCAGTGAGTAATTGGATTGATGCTTGCAATAGAATTATTTCTCTGGATATCGAAAACGTAGTCCCCGGTCATGGCCCCGTAACTGATAAAAAAGGCGTTGAAGCAGTTAGGGATTATTTAATTTACATTCACCATGAGGCAAAAATTCGTTTTGATGGAGGGATGGAAGCTCTAGAGGCATGCAAAGATATAGACCTGAAAGCTTTTTCCAGTTGGGGAGACAGTGAGCGCATAGCGGTTAACATCAATTCGCTCTATAGGGAATTTAAAGGAGAAGAGCAAAGAGAGGACATAACACTCTTGTTTACTCAGATGGCCGAGTTGGCTAAAGAAGGTTAATTATGAAAACTAAACTCGAGTTCTTTTTTGATTGCAGTAGCCCTTGGACTTACCTTGCTTTTAGGGAAATTGAATTGTTATGTCTGAGACAAGACTGCAGTTTAATATGGAAGCCCATCCTTGTGGGAGGGGTTTTTAATACCATGAATCCAAGTGTCTACGAGTCTAGAGCAAACCCAGTAAAAGAGAAATTAGCATACTCCCGAAAGGACATGGATGACTGGGCTAAAATAAGAGAAATTCAATTCAACTGGCCAGATATTTTTCCAATTAATAGCGTAAAAGCAATGAGAGGCTGTTTCTTTGCATTAGAAAAAAGTGTTTTGCCAGAATATGTTGAAATGATTTTTAGTTCGTATTGGTCCAAGGGCTTAGATATATCATCTAATGAAATTCTAGTAAATATTGCAGAAAAATTAGGTTGGGATTCCAAGGAATTCTTGGCATATATTGAAAAATCTGAAACCAAAGACATGTTAAAACAAAACACGAATGAATTGATGGAAAGGGGTGGTTTTGGCTCTCCTACTATTTTTTTAAACGATTCTGATATGTATTTTGGTAATGATCGTCTTGATTTAATAGAGAAGATTTTAGTTTCCTAAGAGTCTTCTTTTCTTTCTTTAGTTTGTTCTTTTATTGAATCCGCGGTTTGTCCAAACATTGTTTTTAGACTTTCCTTTGTCATGCCTTTTCCAAAGTTTCTAGCTTCCTTCCCAACATCCATTCCTCTTCTCACTGCGGGTCTATTTTTAAGGTCATCAAACCATCTTCTGACATTTGTAAACCTATCCAGATCAACCTCATATCTTTTATAAGCTGTGACCCAAGGAAAAGAAGCCATATCAGCTATTGAATAATCACCGGCTAAATATTCCCTTTCGCTTAGCACGTTATCCATGATACCTAAGAGTCTATCGTATTCATTTTTATATCTTTTTTCAGAGTAGGAGTGATCACCAGGAAAATTGGGAGCATAATTAACAAAATGACTCACTTGTCCGGCCATTGGTCCAAGACCTCCAATCTGCCAAAAGAGCCATTCTAGCACCTTCACTCTTTCTCTGGCATCTTGAGAAAAAAACTGTCCTGATTTTTCACCTAAGTACATCAAAATAGCACCCGATTCAAAAACACTAATAGGCTCTCCGTCTATTCCATCATGATCCACTATGGCTGGCATTCTATTATTTGGACTTATCTTCAAGAAGTCAGGTTTAAATTGATCTCCTTTCCCTAAATTAACAGGTATTACTGTGTAGGGCAGGCCGCATTCCTCCAACATTATCGAAATTTTCCAACCGTTAGGTGTGGGTGCGTAGTACAGATCAATCATTGTCTTAAAATCAGTTATTTAAAAATTTATTTTTTTCTTCCCATACAGAATACAACCATTCTTTTAACTCTTCTCTAAATTTTTTATCTTCAATGTAGTTTTTTTGTAATAAGTTTTCAGGCACATCAATTATTTTTACTTGAATTTCGACACTCGACATCCTGCCGCAAAGAAAGTCCCAGAAAGTTCGGTGTTTGGAATTATATTTTATTGTGAAATCCAAAACTTTTTTGATGTATGGCATTGTAGAAAGTGTTAATCCTATGCCACCAGATTTAGGCCTGAGAAGTTGATCATAGGGAGAGTCTTGAGACGCGCGTTTTTCCTCGGTGAATCTCGTTCCTTCAGAAAAACTAAATATAGAAACTGGGTAACGAGCAAATCGACCAAAAGATTTTTTCATTTCAACGACATCTTTACCTCGAAGAGAAGGATCTTTTTTAATTTGATCTTCTGTGTACCTCTTCAAAAAAGGCATATCAAGAGCCCACCAAGCCAGACCTATCACAGGAACCCAAATTAGAACGTCCTTCATAAAAAATTTGAGCATAGGCACCTTTCTATTTGTTATGCCTTGAAGAACAAATATATCGGCCCAAGATTGATGGTTTGCCATCGCGAGATACCAATCAGATTGATTAAGAGAATCAAATCCAGTTACCATCCATTGAGGTTTGTGAAGAAGTTTTATCCATAGTCCGTTACAAAATATCCAACATTCACCAATAGCGATAATCCATTTGGTGCAAAATCTTTTAAAGGATTCTATTGGAACAAGAAGTTTCAATACGGCTATGCTGAGGAGAAAAAAACACCAGAAAAGAGTATTTAAAACTACCAGAAAGAAAGACAAAGCACCTATAAATATCGCCATAACTAAGATTCTAATTTATAAGTTTAGCCTCGTCCCAGAGTTTATCCATTTCTTCTAAAGAACTTTCATTCACATTATTCCCTGTTTTATTCAATTCATCTTCAATGTATCTAAAACGTTTTTCAAATTTTCTATTTGATTTACTCAGGGCAGTTTCTGCATCAATTTTTAAGTGGCGAGAAAGGTTAGTTAGAATCATTAATAAATCACCAATTTCTTCTTCTATATTGTCATGATCATTATTTGTAATAGCCATTTTAAGTTCATCTAGCTCTTCTTGTATTTTTTCAAAATACCCATCTAAAGAGCTCCAATCAAAACCAGCACGAGATGCTCTTTTTTGAATCTTTTGTGATCTCATGAGGGCCGGCAAAGTTAGAGCTATATCATCCATTAAGCTTTCAAAGTTTAGTTCTTTTCTCTCTTTGGCTTTAGTGTCTTCCCAACTTTCTAGCTGTTCATCGGACGTATGTTTTTTGGGGCTTTCAAAAACGTATGGATGTCTGGAGATAAGTTTATTGGAAATAGCGTTGGCAACGTCTTCAAATTCAAAAAGACCTTCTTCTTTTGCAATCTGGGATAAAAAGACCACTTGAAGTAATAAGTCACCGAGCTCTAATTTTAAGTCGTTATGATTTTTTCTTGAAATTGCATCTGCAACTTCATAGGCTTCTTCAATGGTAAAGGGGGCAATACTGCTGAAGGTTTGCTCTTTATCCCATTCGCAGCCTGTCTCTTGGTCTCTTAACCGCTCCATCACGCTTAAAAGGTTCTCCATGGAAGATTTTTGATTGGTATCTTTAGTATTCACTTAGCGTTGCATAACGATCCAGATGGTAATCTGAATTACCAAATATTTGCTCTGCAACTCTGGCTCTCTTCATAAAGAAACCAATATCGTATTCATCAGTTACTCCATAACCTCCATGCATCTGAACAGATTCATTGCTAACGAGGTAAGCTGTTTCGCCTGCTTTGTATTTCGCCATACTGGCAAATCGAGTTACATCATTAGATTGTTCATCTATTGCATTCATGGCTCCCACAACAGAGGATTTTGTTAACTCAAGTTCAGAATACATCACAGCAGCCCTATGTTTAAGAGCTTGGAAACTGCCAATAAGTACTCCAAATTGCTTTCTTTCTTTTAAATAGCTCAACGTTATTTGAAAGGCTTGAGAGGCGTTGCCGAGCATTTCTGCTGATATTCCTATTTGAGCTTTGTTGATTACCTCTTCAATAATCCCAAAACCATTATTCAATTCACCTAAAAGGTTTTCAGATGATATCTTGACATTAGAAAAGGAAATTTCTGCCGAATTTCTTGAATCCAACATGCTCATCTTAATTACATCCACGCCATCTAAATTTGGATCTACACAAAACAAGCTTATACCTGACGTTTCACTTGATGAACCAGCAGTTCTCGCTGCAACAATAAGAAGGTTGGCAGTATGACCATCCAGCACAAAAGTCTTCTTCCCGTTTAAAATAAAATCTCCACCATCCTTTTTGGCTTCAGTCTCTATGTTAGATGGATTGTGTCGTGTGCCTTCTTCAAGAGCAAAAGCAGTGGTTAGTTCTCCCTCGACTAAACTAGGTAAGTATTTTGATTTTTGTTCTGCATTTCCACCAAGCTCCAAGAGAGATGCACCTAATAGGGCAGTTGCAAATAAAGGTGAAGGCGTCAGGGTTTTTCCTGCTTCCTCTAAGATAGTGCCCATACCCATCATGCCAAAATCTGAGCCACCGTATTCTTCTGAAACAAGAATCCCTGCCCATCCGAGATTAGCCATTTTTGTCCACAACTCTTTGCTGTAACCCAATTCATTATTTGAATCTCTTATTTCTCTGAAATGAGAAATAGGGGCATCATCTTGAAAGAATTTACTGGCAGCATCTTTTAAGAATTGCTGCTCTTCATTTAATACTAAAGCCATTTTATTTCCTTTTAATTTAGATTCAGTCAGGCAGACCTAGAACACGTTTTGATATGACGTTAAGTTGGACTTCGGAAGTACCTCCTTCTATGGAATTGGCTTTTGTTCTTAACCAATCACGAGTAATTGCCAACTCTTCCATAGAGAAAGATTCACCATCCCAACCTATGCCTTTAGTTCCCATGGCTTCTAACATGAGCTCGTACCTGAGTTTGTTGTGTTCCGTTCCGTAATATTTACCCATAGCCGCAGCTGGGCTTGGAGAGCCAACTTTTGTCTCTTCACCAACACGTTGCATTGTCAGTCCAAAAGCTCTTGAGTTCAGATCATGTTTTGCAATTTTTGAACGAAGAGCCGGTTCAGAGATCCTATTATCAGCATCCGTACCTACATATTTTTTACTCATTTCTGCAAGTCCTGAACTTTTTTGTCCTCCTTCACTTCTTCCTGATAAACCCATCGCTGAAATCATGGTTCTTTCATGCTCTAAGAGTCTTTTAGCAACAGTCCAGCCTTTATTGAAACCTCCAACAAGGTCTTTTTTAGGAGCAGTTGCGTCATCAAAGAAAGTTTCACAAAAAGGAGACTTACCGCTTATTAAGGTAATAGGCTTGGTGGTAACACCGGGCTGATCCATATCAATCAAAATAAAACTAATGCCATCATGTTTAGGTTCCTGGGGTCCAGTTCTCACCAGACAAAATATTTTATCTGCTTTGTCTGCATAGGACGTCCAGATCTTTTGCCCATTAATGATGTAATTTTCTCCATCTTCAACAGCTTTGGTGCTTAAACTTGCAAGGTCGGAACCTGAGCCAGGTTCACTGTAGCCTTGGCACCACCAGAATTTACCTTTTACGATAGCAGGCAAATGTTCTAATTTTTGTTCTTCAGTAGCAAATTCAAGCAAAGCCGGTCCAAGCATCCATATACCAAAACTTCCCAATGGCATTCTGGCCCCTAAAGAAGCCATTTCATCTTGAAGAATTTTATTCTCTTCTTTTGAAAGTCCACCCCCACCGTATTCTTTTGGCCAAGTTGGACAAGTCCACCCTTTGTCACCCATTCTTTCTAACCAAATTTCTTGGTCAGGATGTGAAAAAGTTGCATTTCTTCCTCCCCAACACACATCTCCAGGTTTACGCATTTCGGGAGGACAATTAGCTTCTAGCCAATCTTTAGTTTCTTCTCTAAAGGCTTGTAGATTACTCATAGATATTCCTTAAAAAGTTTGTTTGTAAAAATTTGATTATAAAGATAATCTAACAAGAACTAAACATTTATGGGAGCAAAGAATGAAGGCATTTCAAGTAGTAGAGAACGGAAAGCCGTTAGAAGAAAGAGAATTGGATACACCAACCGCATCAGGAAAAGAAGTTCTTTTAAAAACAGTTGCTTGTGGAGTATGTCACTCAGATGTCCACATACACGATGGTTATTTTGATTTAGGGGGTGGTGTCCAACTACCTTCTCCGCTTCCAGAGGGTGAACCATTGACAATGGGTCATGAAATCTTTGGAGAGGTAATCGGAATAGGTGAAGACGTAGAAGGAATTAATATAGGAGAAAGATACGTAGCTTATCCTTGGATGGGTTGTGATGATTGTGATCTTTGTCATGATGACATGACTCATTACTGCGCAAATAATTCCAATTTAGGTATACATGTCGCTGGAGGTTATGGAGACCACGTCTTAGTTCCTGACTCAAAATATTTATTCAATGCTGCTGATACTCCAGATAGCTTGGCAGGAAGTTATGCTTGTCGCGGTTTAACTGCATACAGTGCATTGAAGAAAGCAGGCCCGTATAAGAAAGATAATTCTTTAGTTATCGTTTCTGCTGGAGGCTTGGGAATATTGGCTTTAAAAATTGCTCAAGCCGCTTACGGTATCAATCCCATTGTAGTAGATATTGATGATGAAAAACTAGGTATGGCCAGCCAATTAGGTGCTTCTGCTACCATCAACTCTTCTGAAGATGGGGCAGCTGAGAAACTATTAGAGTTAACAGAAGGGGGTGCCAGGTCAATAGTAGACTTTGTTGGTGCTGAAGCTTCTGTGAATTTTGGTTACAACCTTCTAGCAAGAGGTGGTAGTTATGTAATTGTAGGTCTTTTTGGAGGACAAATTAGTCTTCCTCTTCCTCTACAAGCTCTTACTGAGAAGAAGCTTATGGGCTCTTATGTTGGAAGCTTGGGGGACATGACTGAGCTAATGGAATTAGTAGTGGCTGGAAAAATTGATCCTGTAGCAGTAGAAACGAGAGACGTTTCACAAGCCAATGAAACTCTTCAACAAATGAAAGATGGAAAACTTTTGGGCTTAGTAGCACTTACTCACAATTAGTGATGAGCTTTCTGAGATTATGAGAAAACCGCACCTATTTGTTGATGAATAACGAGATCCGCGATGGAATCGTAATCAGTAGCTTCATTGTTAACAATAACAAGCTTTGCTCCTATTTCTTTGGCTAATTTAGGAAATCCTGCAACAGGATAAACTACTAGTGAAGTTCCAATAGTTAAGAAAAGATCGCATTTGACTATTTTCATTTGTGCTATTCGCATGCCTTCTTCAGGCATAGTTTGACCGAAAGAAATTGTGGCTTGCTTTACTAGTCCTCCACAGTCTTTACAACTAGGAATAGTGCCTTCATTTAAAAAAGCTTTCTTAATAGGTTCTAGTTCGTGTCTTAAATCACAACTTAGGCAACTTGCATAAGTGGCATTGCCATGAATCTCAGTAATCTTGGATTGAGGAACCCCAGCATCTTGATGAAGATTATCAACATTTTGAGTAATTAAATGTGCTGATTCATGATTGTTTATTATCTCAGCAACTTTTATATGTCCAATGTTTGGTTCAGCTTTTTTTATTATATCTTTATTAGAAAATTTCCTTTGCCATGAATCCCTCCTAACATCTTCTGAATTAACAAAGTCCTGGAAATAAATTGGAGTTGTAGTTTTCCAGATACCCTGTGGCCCTCTAAAGTCTGGAATGCCTGATTCAGTGCTTATTCCTGCCCCAGTAAAAATAACTATATTATTAGCATCTTCTATATAACTGTTTAATTCTTCATGCATTAGTTTTTTTACAGTAGTAATTTCATTAGACTAGTCTTAGTAAATCATAAAAAATAAATTATCTGAAATTAATGCAAGAATTATTTACCAATCAAGAATCTCTCTGGCTTATTACTGTTATTTATGACCTTGGCTTAGCGCTTCTTCTCTATAGGTTCTTTGGAAAGTATGGTTTGTATGTAGCTGTTGTTCTTGGGATAGTTTTAGGAAATTTACAAGGAGGCAAGGTCAGCGAGCTCGTGCTCTTTGGTTCTACTTTTAAAGTGAGCATGGGTGCAATACTCTATTCAGGGATATATTTTGCTACCGATGTGTTGAATGAAAAATACGGTAGGCAAGAAGCTAATAGGGCGGTGATGCTAGGCTTTGTGGCTAATATTGCAGTGATGATAACTCTTGTTTTGAGTGTCCAGTTTAAACCTTCTAATATTACTGGTTCAGCTTTAGAAGTACATAATGCGATTTCTACATTGGCATACTATTCTCCTACTTTTGTTATAGGTTCACTAACTGCATATTTAATAAGCCAGACGTTCGATGTTTGGTTTTTTCATAAAATTAAGAGCTATACGGGCGAATCAAAGTTATGGTTAAGAAATAATCTTTCAACCATTACCTCTCAATTGCTTGATACAATGATCTACCAAGTTACCTGGGTAGTGGCCACAGGGATGGAGTGGAAAACAGCTTTTATGCTAGCGGCCACAAAATATGTATTTAAAGTAGTTATAGCGCTAGTTGATACTGTATTTATCTACTGGGTAAAAAAATGGTAATTTATGAAATATAAATTTTCACACATAGCACTTTCGACTTCCTCACAGGATGAAAGAGTTTTATCAATAGCAACTCAGGTTTATGAGATTCTTTCTAATGCTGGAATCAAAGTTTCTTTTGACTCTAGTTTTCTCAATTTAGAGGCTCCAACAAAGAAGAAGCATAAGACCGCTAAACATATAATCAAGAATGCAGAGTTGCTAATTGCTATTGGTGGAGATGGCACGATGTTAAACTGTTCTAGAAGGTATGGCTCTAAAGGAGTTCCAATTTTAGGAATTAATCTAGGTAATGTAGGTTTTTTAACAGATATAGCTCCAAAAGAAATTACCTCCAGGCTCCTTGATGTAATCAAAGGAAATTTTATAAAAGACAAACGTTTTTTTCTAGAAGCCTCACTTCAGAATAAAGATGGAAGTTTTATAGCTTTAAATGAGGTAGTCATTCATTCAGGAGCAATAGCACAGCTTATAGAATTTGATTTGTATATTGATAATAGTTTTGTTTATAGACAAAAAGCTGATGGTTTAATTGTTAATTCTCCAAGTGGCTCAACAGCTTACTCTCTTTCAGGAGGAGGACCAATTGTGCACCCAAATTTAGATGTAATAACTCTTTTGCCTATGTTTCCTCATAGATTAAATACAAGTCCACTTGTTGTGAGCGGTGGAAGTAAAATCACGATAAAGATGATTGAAAAAAAGAATAAATCTGTATTAAGTATGGATAGTCATAATTCACTAAAGTTGAGACAAGGAGATGTTATTACGATTTCTAAAGGAAAATCTAGCCTTATATTAATACATCCTCGGGGTCATGATTTTTATGAAGCCTGCAGAAATAAGCTAGGTTGGAGCTCAAGTCTTCCAAATATATAGGTATAGATATTCTCAGTGAGAAGGTTAAAATAGCGAAATGAAGATTAATATGAAATTTATTTTAGTGTTTACCTGTCTCTCTTTTATGGGATCGTCTTTATTTTCTGCTATAACTCCTAAAATAACTCCTGAACAAGAAATGTTGTTAAAGGAACTCCCTTCTGACCAAAGGAAGGCCATGGAAGACAAAATAAAAGAATCTAATAAGTTATCGGAAGATATCGAAGAGGTTTTTAATAGTAGAGACGGTTTGTTATTAGAAAGACCTGAATTTAAAGATGAGGAAGAGGAAAAAAAGTATAAGTGCGAAGAATGTATTTATGGCTACGATTTGTTTAGATTTTCCCCTTCCACTTTTGCACCTGCAAATATTGTTCCTGTTTCTTTTTCTTATATCTTAGGGCCTGGAGATGAGTTGACAGTAAGTTATTATGGAGCTAACGAAGATTCTATAACTGGTTTTATACAGAGAGATGGGACTTTTAACCTTCCTTTACTGGGGCCTGTTAATTTGGTGGGCTTCACCTTCTTAGAAGCTCAAGAACATTTGAAGAAAAGAATCAAAGAAGAACTAGACGAAATGTCTATTGCGGGATCCGTTGATACTGAGATTTCTATTAATTTAAATAGATTAAGATCTATTACTGTCTATGTATTAGGAGAAGCCTATAAACCAGGTAGTTATACTTTGAGCGCTCTTAGCACTATTACAAATACTCTATTTCTAAGTGGGGGAGTTAATAAATTAGGATCCTTAAGAAATATACAGATAAAAAGAGAAGGAAAGTTAGTAACTACTTATGATCTTTATGATCTTCTGATAAAAGGAGATACAACTACTGATATTAAATTGCAGGATGGAGACACTATTTTTATCCCTTTCATTAAGAATAAAGTTACCCTCGGGGGAGCCTTTAAAAGACCTCATTTATATGAATTATTAGATGGAGAAACTTTAGAAGATGCAATTTCCTTTGCTGGTGGTTTTAAGGCAGAAGTTGGTTTTAATCCAGAGATAGAATTAAGTACTATTAATAGAGTATCTAACAAAAGGGAAATATCCAAGGTTGTATACAATGAAAATGCTAAAAATAGAAAGATTCTGAACGGAGATGGTTTAAATGTACCAGAGGTTTCTGGCTTGAAGCCTTCAACTATAGAGCTTATAGGTGAATTTAAGAATCCAGGAGTCTATTCAATTAGAGAAGGCGATACTGTATTGGATATAGTTTCCAAGGCAGGAGGGTATACAAATAGTGCTTTTGTCGAAGGAGGAGTTTTTTTAAGAAAAGAAGTTGCAAAGATAGAAGAGGAAGGATTTAAAAGAACGGCTGATAATTTAGAGGAATTATTATTTAATGTTGTTCAAGATGGCAGCATAGACGTTACGGAATTTACCTTTTTGCCAATAATTACAGTAATAAAAAGATTAAGAGAAGTTGAGCCAATAGGTAGAGTTGTTATGTCTTTAGATACTCTAGATTTAAAAACTGACCCCTATAGCAATTTTGAAGTTAGACATGGAGATAGTATTTATGTTCCAAAAAGACCTAGCTCCGTTTCTGTTGTAGGTGAGGTTCTGGCAGCTACTAGTATTCAATTTTATCCCGAAAAGAAAGTAAGTGATTATATTGGTGCCGCTGGAGGGTTAAACAGTCAAGCTGATAGAGATGCAATTTATATTATCGGCCCAGATGGTCAGGCAGAGCTTTATAAGAAAAAATTTCTAAGGAATAGTAATATCGAATTAATACCAGGATCTACGATTGTCGTCTCAAGAGATTCCAGGCCTTGGGATGCTATAAATATGGCCCAGATATTGACTCCAATATTTGCTAATTTAGCAATTTCTGCAGCTTCAATAGCAGCTATTCAATAAGTAAGATAATTAAAGCTATAAGGATAAATAGAACAAAAGTGTGGAAAAAAAGCCCTTTCTTATAATAGCTATTGTAGCTAGTTCTTTTTGTTCACTAATATTTTCTTCAATAGATGATTATTTTCCTATTGAAACAATGTCTTCCGCTTCTAATTATGGAGAAACGGGTCTATTAGAAACTCCCAATGCCAAGTTCATGCCGGCTGCGTCTATGAGATTTAATTTTTCTAGTTCATTCCCGTTTGAATTTACAACTTTAACCGCAAGCCCATTTTCTTGGCTAGAAGCTACATACAGATACACGGAAATAAAAAATCAATTGTACGGTCCGTTTGCATATAGCGGTAACCAATCACTCAAAGACAAAGGTTTTGATTTAAAGGTTAAACTATTAAATGAAAGGTATTATTTGCCCGCTGTGGCTTTAGGTTTGAGAGATATTGCTGGAACAGGATTTTTCTCTTCTGAATATCTAGTTGCAACAAAATCATTAGGTAATTTAGATATTTCTACAGGGCTGGGGTTTGGTGTTTTGGGGCTAGATAATAATATAAAGAACCCTTTTATTGCAATAAGTGATCATTTTGGAACTAGTAGAACTGCATATAGCGGAGGAGGAGGTGAATTTAGTTACGGAAATTGGTTTTCTGGTCCCGCGGCCTTATTCGGAGGTGTTGAATATAATTTAAGGAAGTATAAGCTTAAGTTGATAGCTGAATACGATACTTCTAACCCTGATGCTAATGCCCGTATCCCTTCCCCAGTAAAAAGCAGATTTAATTTTGGCTTAAATTATCACCTTTCAAATACTTTCCAAATTGGACTGGCTTATGAAAGAGGAACAAATTATAGGTTGTCTTTTTCCTTACGAGGAGATTTTTTTGAAGACAACATTCCAAAGCCACCTCCAAAAAATATTGTCTCTCTTAATCAAGATCAAAAAAATAAAATTTCTAATGATCCTGGTATTTTTTACAGGTCCTTAAATAAGAGCTTGAGAGATGAAGGAGTTTATATTCAGTCAGCTTCTCTAAGCGAAGAAGAGGTTTCAGTTGCTGTGGCTTCTAATAGACTTAGGAATATTCCTAGATTGGCTGGCAGATCAACTGCTATAGTTTCTGCATTAGCTCCTGACTCTGTAAATACAGTCAATGTGCACGTAATGAACGGCGATTTTGAAACAGCCATTCTCAACTTAAATCTTGAAAAATTTAAAGCTGCAAAAGCTTTTAAAGGTAGTGCCACAGAAGTTCTTAAAAGATCAGGTTTTGATTCAAATTCTAATAAAGAGCTAATCTATAATTCAAAGTTTAATCCGACTGTTAATTTTCCTGAATTCTCTTGGAACATGGGACCTGCACTAAAACACCAAATCGGAGGACCGGAGGCGTTTTATCTGGGTCAATTGTTTTGGAAGATAGATAACACAATCAAATTTAGAAGAGGCCTTAGCTTATATACTTCTTTTGGAATAAACATATATGATACTTTTTCAAAGTTTAATAATCCTAGTGCGAGTACTATTCCTCATGTTAGAAGTGATATTCAAAGCTACCTTAAAGAAGGAAAAAACAACCTTCAAAGAATGCAATTAGAATATATGTTTTCGCCTTATAAGGACGTGTTTGTGAGAGCAGATTTCGGACTCTTAGAAGAAATGTTTGGTGGCGTAGGAGGCGAAATGGTCTACAGACCCTTTACCAAAGCTTATTCACTTGGTCTTGCCGTACATAAAGTTAAACAGAGGGGCTATAAGCAGAGGTTCAGTTTTAGAGATTATGAGACAGTAACGGGCCATGCTTCGTTGTATTATGACTTTCCTTTTGGCATATCTTCTCATTTATCTGTTGGCAAGTATTTAGCAGGAGATAAGGGTGCAACTCTTGATTTTTCTAGAAGATTCAGTACCGGTTTTACGCTAGGCATAATGGCAACAAAAACTAATCTTTCGGATGAGGAATTTGGTGAAGGTAGTTTTGATAAAGGTTTCTATTTTTCCATCCCCACAAGCTTGTTCTATTCTGATTTTAGAACAGGTAATATTTCTTTTGGACTCCATCCCCTTACTAAGGATGGCGGAGCATTCCTTATTCAAAATCACTCTCTGTTTGGTCTTGTAGGAGATTCAACTAGAGGTTCAATTCTTAGAGATTGGGAAGACCTTTTAAATTAATAGATATGCCCATAAAGAATACATGCGTAATAATTTTTTTTCTATTTGTAGCTTCTTGTGCTTCAATTGGCACTTCGCTTGGTAGTGTTGCCCCTGCTTATGTAGATGCATATAAAACCATAAAGGGAGTAATAGTGGGGTATGAAAATGAACTAATAACCCCTGATCTTATTAAAAATATCCCTTTTGCCTCATCTACATTAAAGATAGGAAAGGGCGCTTCGGGTTTAATTATTCTTGAGAGCAAGGAAGAAGAACTAGAGACTTGGGTTAGTTCAGATGGGGTTTATCTTATTTTTAAAGAAGGAAGAATAGTGAAAACCAGTGGTTTTTTTAATAATCTAATTAACTTTAAATCAGTCGAAACAAATTTTGCATCCTTAATAGACACAAATGAATCTGAATCTCTTGTTTATTATTACTCCTATGATGATCCAAAATTAATTGACATGAGAGTACAGGCAAGCAGAAGATTCGTCGCTAAAGAAAAGGTTCAATTGTTAGATCGTGAAGAAGAATTAAATCTTATCGAAGAGCAAATAGTTAATCATTATATAGGATGGGAAGTAACAAATAAATTTTGGATAGATGATGATATGTTTGTTTGGAAAAGTGAGCAGTATATATCTCCAAAGTTACCAAAATTTTATATTGAAGTAACAAAAAAACCTGCTGGTTAGCAGGTTTTTTTAATCGACACCAAATATTAGTCGGTGGCTCTTGTTGCTGTTGCTGTTGCTGTTGCTGTTGAAGCGGCAACCGCAGGCACTGTAACTGTAGTAGTGTACTCTTCACCAACATCATACTCTTCATCAACAAAGTAATCTTCGACTACATCGAAAGTTTCACCAACTGCGTACTCTTCAGCAGTGTTGTAAGTTTCAGTGGTATTGTACTCTTCATTACCTCCAGCATCAGGCCCGGCTATGACATACTCCTCTTCAGGTCCACCTGCATTATCATCAGAGAGTTCATATCCATTTGGTGTTCCGTAACCAGTGGATTCTTCACCTACCGGTATGAC
>Ga0209425_10000180_pt1 | contig 74920 bp, 73 predicted proteins | sample COG_05_FD_184749 | JGI IMG/M metagenome (GOLD analysis project Ga0209425, IMG submission 184749) | Pelagic Microbial community sample from North Sea - COGITO 998_met_05 (SPAdes) (version 2) | ecosystem: Environmental > Aquatic > Marine > Neritic zone/Coastal water | place: Helgoland, sampling...
TTTTAAGAGTTAACACCCCTGGCGGTAGTGCATTTGCATCAGAAATCATAAGGGAGCAAGTTTTGGCAATCAAAGATCGTGATATTCCTATAGTTGTATCCATGGGCGGTTTAGCTGCGTCAGGGGGGTATTGGATTTCAGCTGATTCTGATTATATTTTTGCTCATGAATCTTCTGTAACCGGTTCAATAGGAGTTGCTGCAATCTTGTTTGATGCGCAAGAAACCATTAAAAAGATTGGCCTGAATGAGGATGGTGTTAGTAATTCACCTTTTGCGGGATCTCTAAATAATGGAATTCTTTTATCATCACCCTCAGAAGAAGTTGTTGATTTAATTCAAGGTAATGTTGATAGGCTGTATAACGATTTTATCGAAATAGTTGCAAATGGAAGGGGTATATCTATCGAGGAGGCGAATCTAATTGCGAAAGGAAGAGTATGGTCTGGTAAAGATGCACTTGAGGTTGGATTAATAGATCAAATTGGATCTTTTGATGATGCTGTTGATAAAGCAAAAGACCTGGCGGCGATAAAAGATTATTATCTAAAGGAATATGACAAAACAAAGAATAATATTTCTTTAATAATAGAATTCTTGAATTTGTTTTTATTTAAAAGTGATTTTGATATGAGAGATAATCTTTATGCTAATTTCAAAAATGAATTTATTTCGATTTTTAAATGGTCAAAGAACCTTAACGACAGGAACCAACTTTATTATATTTGTGAAGAATGTACTATAATCAATTAATCTTATACTTGCTCGATAACGTCTATAGGGTTATAAGTCCCTCAAGTATATTATAATTTTAAATCTGGAGTCTAAAATGGCAGTTCCAAAAAGAAAGATTAGCCCTTCTCGTAGAGGAAAGAGAAGAGGTGGTCATCAGTCCGAAGTACCTACATATGTAGAAAATAAGGATTCTGGTGAACTTCATAGACCTCATCATATCGATCTTAAAACCGGCATGTACAAAGGCCGAAAGGTAATAGAGACAAAAGAAGCCAAATAATTTAATTTGATATCACTATCTAAAATTAAAGGATCTGTTTTATTATTAACTGCCTCATTAGTATGGGGCTCAACTTTTGTCCCACAAAAAATTGCAATGGACTTCTGGTCACCTTTGCAATTTACATCATTTAGATTTTTAATTGGTGGCATTATTTTATTATTGTTTGTTAATATTAAAGAAATAAACGTTAGTAATAAGCTTCACTTTATAATGTACTCATCATTAAGTGGTCTGATATTAGGGCTAGCAGCATTATTTCAGCAGATTGGTATAGTCAGCACATCTGCTACTAATGCAGGGTTTTTTACTGGCTTATATGTTTTGATGGTACCTCTTATCGGCATCTTCCTTTTGAAAATTCCTCATTGGTCTATTTGGCCTTGTGTAATTATTTGTTTTTTTGGTTCTATTTTATTAGGTACGTCCGAAGGAAGTATATTTTCTCTCGATTTAAACACTGGAGACATTTGGGTGATTATCAGTGCATTATTTTGGGCAATGCATCTTCATATTGTATCATGCTCTGTAAAACGTTTTCCTATTCTTATTTTTTCTATTTTCCAGTTTATATTATGTGGTGCTTTTTTATTTTTATACGGAATTTCATTTCAAAAAAATTTGATGTTTAATTTTCAGATTGTAAATAGTCACGCAATTTTTACATTGCTTTATTGTTCGTTAGGATCAGTTTGTATAGGCTTTACCCTGCAAATGTTTGGTCAAAGATTAGTTTCACCAACTCCTGCTGCACTTATAATGAGTTCTGAGGCAGTTTTTGCAGCTATTTTTGGCTGGTTTATACTCTCTGAAGTATTAAATTTCAAAGGTCTTATAGGGGCTACATTAATTCTTCTCGGGATATTATTGGTTCAGATTTTGCCTAAATTAAAAATTAATTAATTATTTTACCAGTCATTCCTTAATTCTCTTAGCTTAAGAAATACTTCTTTCATTCCAGGATTTTCGGATAGATCAGGAAATGTTTTTCTTAAATTTTCTATAACTTCGGTATTTTTTAAACGGAAGAAAGTATTCACCTCTTTTTCTATTCCTAGTGTTGAAACAAGAGGATTGTTGGGATCTTTTATTCCATCTTCATTTATCATTTTTTGAGCTTTAATATTCCCTGGTTCCCTATCAAGAGTAAATTTTAAATTATTTTCCCAATAATCATGACCTGGATAAATTTCTGTATGGTCCGGTAGATGGAATAATTGATTAACAAAAGTCCCATAAAGGTCTTCAGGATTTCCTCCACCCTTGCAATGCCCTACGCCTGCATTAAAAAGCGTATCACCACAAAAAAGTGCAGGTTTATCATTATTTGCAAATAAACATACATGGCTCATAGTATGACCTGGTGTATCTAAGACTTCTAATTCAATTGTTTTGCCAATTTTAACACTGTCGCCAGCTTTTAAGCCAATATCTATATTCTCAATTGCATCTTTTGCATTTTGATGAGCAAGAAGTTGAGCACCAGTTTTCTCTATTAAATGTTGATTGCCTCCAATATGGTCCCAATGCTCATGTGTATTTAATATTTTTGTTATTTCCCAACCATTTTTCTTACTAATGGAGAGACATTGATCATAATCAAGTGGATCAATCGCCATCGCCTCTCCAGATTTAGGGCAAACAATTAAATAATTAAAATTTCGAAATTTATTAGCCGTCCAAATTTGTTGTACTATCAAAAGAGTCTCCGTATATGATATAATGATGAGTATATAATATGAAAAAAAATATTGATAATTTTAAAATGTTTTACTTAAGTTTTTTAGGAAAAGCTGTTTCTAATATTTTATCTCAAAAAATCTTAAATCTATGGAAACCAATTAATAACTCAAGGATAGCTGCTATAGGGTTTTGCTCTCCATATCTAAGATCAATAAATAAAAAAACACAAAGAACATTTTTTTTGGTTCCTAATAGTCATGGGTTGCATCATTTCGATGTGAATAATAAAAATCTGACTGTTTCAGTCAATGAATATATATTGCCAATTGATGACTTATCATTGGATAGATTATTGGTAATCCATAGTTTTGAGTTTTTAACTGATCACAATAAATTTTTAAGAGAGGCCTGGAGATCATTAGATAAGAATGGAGAAATTCTTATTGTTGTTCCTAATTCATTTGGTCTGTGGAGACCTTATTATAAAAATAATCTTTCTTCACTTCGGACATTTAGTTTTTCTGAATTGAATTCTTTATTATTGAATAACTTTTTTACGCCTATCAATTTTAGTAATTCATTATTCTTTCCGCCTATTAATAATCAGTTTATTCTCGATAGAGCTAATATTTTCGAAAAAGCTAGTAAGAGTTTTTTGAAATTCTTTTCAGGTGTAATAATAGTTAGAGCAAGAAAAAATTATTCTACAGCTATTTTAAAAGAAAAAAAAATTATCAAAAGAAAGGTAATGCAAAAAATTAGATCCTAATTATGATTTAATTAGAAAAATAGCCTCTTCTGAAAGTAAATTTGAAAATTTATTTGGCGTTCCTTTATATGACTTTGTTTTTTTTGAAGATAAAATAATAGTTTTTTCAATTTTAATATTTAATTCTTCACAAAGGTTTATAAAATCAAGAATAGTACATAAGTGTATATTTGGAGTATCGTGCCAATTATGAGATAACTTTTTTGTTATTGGCATTTTTCCATTAACAGCAAGGCTTAACCTTATTTTCCAGTATCCAAAGTTAGGAATTGATACTATAGCTTTTTTACCAATTCTTATAAGTTCATTGAGGATGAGTTTGGGCTGTCCTGTTGCTTGTATAGTCTGACTGAGAATTACACAGTCAAATGATTGACTCGGATATAGTCCTAAATCTCTATCAGCATCACCTTGTATAGCCGATAATCCTTTCGCAACACATTGATTTACTCTTTCTTGTTTAAGTTCTAGGCCTTGCCCAATAACTTTTCTTCTTCTTTTTAACGACTCTAATAGCTCACCATTGCCACAACCAATGTCTAAAACGCGAGTTTCTTTATCAACGAGTGAAGTAATTAATTCTAAATCTATTCTTTTATTACTCATTAGATTTTCATTTCCTTAGAAACTGAATCTAGGAATCCAGTCATTGCATCATCAAACTCTGGCTCATCTAAAAGGAAGGCATCATGGCCTTTATCCGATTCAATATTTACAAAACTAACATCAGCACCACCAGCGCTTAAGGCTCGAACAATCATAAGATTTTCTGAGGGTGGGTAAAGCCAATCACCAGTAAATGATGCAATCAGAAAGCGTGTTTTTGTCTTTTCAAAGATTTCAGTTAATGTTTTTCCATGTGTTTTTTCAAGATCAAAATAATCCATAGCCCTTGTAATATATAAATAAGAGTTTGCATCAAAACGATCTACAAATGTTAGACCTTGGTGTCTTAAATAACTCTCAATTTGAAAATCAGCGTCAAATCCAAAACTTATTTCTTGTTTATCCTGCAATCTTCTTCCAAATTTTTTTGTAAGGGATGCTTCCGATAAATATGTGACATGAGCAGTCATTCTTGCAATTGAAAGACCTTTTGTTGGATTTGTTCCAAGCTTAATGTAGTTTCCATTATTCCAATCTGGGTCAGCCATTATGGCCTGCCTACCTAGCTCATGAAAGGCAATATTCTGAGCTGTATGTCTTGAGGATGTGGCTATTGGAATAGCAGAAAGAAGTCTATCAGGATATGATGCGGCCCATTCTAAAACTTGCATACCACCCATTGATCCACCAATTACAGATAATAGTTTTTCTATACCTAGATGATTTATCAGCCGAATTTGTGCGTTAACCATATCTGAAATCGTAATTACTGGAAAATTTAATCCATAAGCTTCACTGGTTTTTGGATCTATAGATGTTGGCCCAGTTGAGCCTATGCAACCACCAAGAACATTTGCACAAATCACAAAATACCTATCGGTATCTATTGGCTTTCCTGGTCCAACCATTCTATCCCACCAACCATCTTTATTTGTTATAGGGTTTTTACTTGCCAGGAACTGATCTCCTGAAAGAGCATGGCATACTATAATAGCATTTGATTTATTTTTATTGAGCTTACCATAGCTTTCGTAGGCTACAGTAAGCTCATCAATACTTGTTCCATTTTCAAGGAGAAGAGGTGTCTTTTCTGAAAAATATGAACACGGTAATATATTCTGTTCAAAAGTCATAACAACAAGATAACCTCTTATTGGTGATAATAGAATAAATATTTATTTATATAATTCTAGAATCTCCATCCATAGCCAATACTTATTGCTAGTGGATCCAGATCAACTGAAGCAGTTGCTATTCCAGCAGCTCCAGCATCAATTACAGTATCAGTAGATAATGTATATTTTTTAATATCAATATTAAAATAATTATTTTCATTGATAACATAATCAAAGCCAATATTTAAGGCAAAACCAAAATCATCTTTATAACTAATGCCAACTGCATCACCAGGATTATCATCATAAAAAAATGTGTAATTTATTCCAGCCCCAATATAGGGTAAAAATCTACTTTCGCTATTAAAGTGATATTGTAAGGTAAATGTTGGAGGTAAAACTTTAACTGTACCGAGATTTACATTACCAAGTGCAGTATCAGCAGCAGCGACATTGTGTTCAGTTGTTCCAAAAATTGCTTCAATTGCAATATTGTCAGTTATAAAGTATCTGATATCTAATTCTGGGACAGTATCATCATCAACCTTAGCTTCACCACCAATTGATGTAACCGAATCAACATCTGGGTCAAGATTTAAGACTTTCAGTCCAACCAGCCATTTACCTGCGCTTTTAAAAGCTTCATTTTCTTGAGCATGAGAAACTTGCGCAAAAGTTATGGAATTAATTAAGAATGCTAATGCCAAAGCTGGCAGTAACGTTAAAAGTTTTTTAGAAATTAATGTTTTCATTTTTTCCTCTCTTTAGTGCTTTTAGGAAATCTAGGGTGCACAATCTGAATATCAAATACCCAGCTCATATGAGAGCCATTCAAAAAAATACATTTGAGATTAAGAAAGGACCTTTTTTTTGCTTATAAGCCACATTGTAATACCACCTTCGCAAGGTTATGCAGGTTGGCAGGGTTTTAACCCTCTCAAAATGTAATTTATCTTCTAATATCATTTTTAATAATTGTAAACAAAATTATATTTAGGATGGATATTTAAAGTTATGATATAACGATTTCCAAGAAATTTAATTATAAATAGGGAATGTTTAGTTTTAGAATAATTTACGATTATTTTAATATTTTTGATAATGATAAAGTAAACTAATTTAAAATAAAAAAAGAAGTAATAAAGAAATGAAAAAACCTGTACCAAATTCTCACCTAAATGATCTTGAGTCCTATAAGGGCGGTAAAAGTAAAGTAGATGGAATCGAAATATTTTTTAAACTATCTTCAAATGAAAATCCATTTGGACCAAGTAAACTAGTCTCCAATGCATATATTGATGCTCTTAATGATATAACAGTTTATCCTGATCCTTCAAATAATGATCTTATTCAAAAATTATCAGATTTTTATTCTTTAGTTCCTGATAAAATAATTTGTGGGTGTGGTTCAGATGAAATTTTACACCTTTTGGCTAGGGCTTATCTTGGAGGTAATGACGAGGCTATAGTTTCAGAAAATTGTTTTGCTGTTTATCCTTTGGCAATTAAGGCATCTGGTGCGAGGGTTGTTAGGGCTAAAGAAATAAATTTTAAAACTCAAATTCAATCAATACTCGATTTAACAAATAATGCTACCAAAATGGTTTTTATAGCAAATCCAAATAATCCAACTGGCACTATGATTTCTTATAACGATATTATTGAGCTGCAAAGTAAATTGCCTAGTAATGTTTTATTAGTAATAGATGAAGCCTATGCTGAATATGTTAAGGACGAAAATTATAAGAACTACTTCGAATTAGTTAATAATAATAGTAATGTTATTATTACTCGAACATTCTCCAAGGTTTACGGCTTGGCAGGTCTTAGGGTTGGGTGGGCTTATTGCCCAAAAGAAGTTATTGAGGTCCTGAATCGTCTTAGAATTCCTTTTTCTGTAAACTCCTCTGCTCAGAAAGTAGCAATTGCTGCCTTAAATGACCAAAAGCATGTTTCAGATTCTGTTAAACATAACGCTATATGGTTATCAATAATGGAAGAAAAATTTAAAGGCTTAGGATTTAATGTTACGGCAAGTGATTGTAATTTTTTATTAATTGAAGCCGGCTCAAATTTAAATTTTAGTGCCGAGGAAATTTATGAATTCCTTTGCTCAAAAGGCTTAATTGTTAGGCAGATGAAAGAATATAATCTATCTGATTATCTGCGAATCACAATAGGCACTGAAGAGGCTAATAAATTAGTAATTTCTTCTCTCGAGGAGCTATTAAAATAAATGAATAATACGTTTGAAAAAGTCTGTATTGTAGGTCTAGGTCTTATAGGAGGGTCGATAGGACTCGCCATTAAGAGATCAAATATTTCTAATCAGATTACTGGTTATGCTAGATCTAATTCTACTTTAGAAAGAGCAATAGAGTTAGGTTTAGTTGATAGTGTTAAAGATAATTTAAAGGACGCTGTAAATAATTCTGATCTTGTTATTTTAGCAACGCCTTTATCTACCTTTAGAGAATTAGTTGAAGAGATGAGTCCTTTTTTAAAAAAGGGTTGTATAATAACTGATACTGGATCGGCAAAATTAACTGTTATTGAGGACTTAAAAGATATTTTACCTAATGGTGTTGAGTTTGTTCCTGGTCATCCTATAGCAGGTACTGAAGAATCAGGTCCAGATGCTGGTTTTGCTGAACTTTTTGATAATCGCTGGTGTATTTTAACACCAACAGAGGATAATAGCAGTAATGCAGTTGATCTTGTGAAGGGTTTTTGGGAGTCCATTGGATCAAAAGTTGAAATAATGGACCCAATGCACCATGATAAAGTTTTGGCAATAACAAGCCATATACCGCACTTAATTGCTTTTAATATTGTTGGGACAGCGAATAACCTTGCCAATGTTACTGAAAAAGAAGTTGTAAAATACTCTGCTGGTGGCTTTAGAGATTTTACTAGAATAGCAGCTTCTGACCCTAAAATGTGGAGTGATATTTTTACTTATAATAGTGATGCTGTTTTAGAGATGTTAGATTTGTTTTCTAATGATTTGGCCAAGTTAAAGGCTGCAGTTATTAAAAAAGATTCTGATTTATTATTCTCGAATTTTGAAAAAACTAGAGAGGTGAGAAAAAATATCATTGACGCAGGACAAGAAGAAAGCGATGTAGACTTTGGAAGAAAAAAATCTGAAGAATAATAATTTATTTATTTATTAATAAATTAGTTTCCTCCTCTATAATTTCTTCTAATTTTCTTTCAAAATCTTTTCTAGAAAGTCCAGATGGTATTGCTGGCATAAACTTAACACTAATTTTACCAGGATTTCTTCCTAGTCCTTTTGTTTGCCAATACAAGCCAGAGTCAAGAGCAACAGGAATGCAAGGAATTCCTAGAAATTTATAAAGTGCCGATATACCAGATTTATATTCACCTTTCTCTCCTACAGCACTTCTAGTTCCCTCAGGAAAGATAATTATAGGTCTATTATTTTTTGAACATTCTTCTCCTTGTTTAATCAACCTTTTTAAGGCCTTACTGTGGGCTCCACGATCTAACCATATCATTTTTGCTTTTATTGCATGCCAGCCATAAAACGGAATAAATATAATTATTTTTTTTAATACCATTGCTGCATCAGCGAAAAAGGCTGTAAAAAATACAGTATCCCATATGGATTGATGCTTTGAGGCAACTATAAAGGGACCTCGTGGTATATTTTCTTCTCCGATAACCTCCCAATCAAGATTGTCAAGTTTTCTAAATAAAAATAACATAATTTTCGACCAATTATGTATTAACATAGCTGTATATTTTCTAGGAAGAAAGAGACAAGGTAAACCAATAATTGCAATGAATATTGTGATAAAGATCAAAAACCCTGTCTTTGTAATTGAATAAAAATTTTCTTTCATATTCATTTGATTAAGACCTTTTAAATAAATATTTTAACTTTGTTAAACTAAGTTTAGTGTATTCGGTAAGTATATTCTTTGTATATTTAAAATTAATTATAGATTTATTTGGATTATTTTTTACAATCCATGGTTGAATTTTAATTTTTGGAGCATTTTTTCTAAACTCATAAATACTTCTTGGCATGTGCTCTGGGGACGTAACTAGTAAAATTTCGTTATGACCATTTTTATTTAACCAATTGAGTGCTTCAAGTGCATTTGTTTGAGTATTATAAGATTTTGATTCATAAGATACACAACAATTGAATATTAAATTTTTACTCAAAATGTTATTTGGATTTATTATTCTAATGAGTTCACTTTTTTTAACAATTGGATTAACACCTGCAATAAATAGTTTTTTTCCATAATCACTTTCTAATAAGCTGTAGGCTTCTTCTATTCTATTTGGGCCCCCTGTTAAAACTATAATAACACTCTTACTGTCTTGTGGTAAGTTATTAGGTTTATTTGAAATAGAGAGAAATGATAAAAAATCATACATCAATATTAAAAAAATTATTATGAAAAATATCCATTTAATTCTTATCGATTTAATTTTTTCTATTTTCATTAAATTTGTTATTCTAATTAAATTTTGTTATTTAATTTTTGTATCTTATTTATTTCGCTTAGTCTATTTAAGGAATAATTAGAATTTAGAATTCTATATTTCGAGATTGTCATGAAAAAAATTCTATCCAATATTTTTCCATATATTCTTCTATTGCTTCTGATTGTTATGTGGGGCTCTTCATTTGCCGCGCTTAAAGTATCATTGGAGACAATACCGCCTCTTTGGGTTATGTCGCTTAGACTTGTGATAGGGTGTTTAACAATAACAACGTTTTTTTTGATTTTAAGAAAAAGCCTTCCTCTGACACTTGATTTTTGGAAATGGAGTTTAATTATTGGTTTTCTTGGATTTTCAGTTCCATTTAGTATTATTTCCTGGGGAACTCAATTTATTCCATCATCATTAGTTGCGATTTTAATGGGGGCTAATCCAATTATTACACTAATTTTAGCCTATTTCTTTTTGGCAGATAACACATTAACTATCCGGATGGTCATAGGTGTTTTTTTAGGACTTTTGGGTATTATTCTTTTGATTGGATTTGGTAATATTAATGCTGATTTATATAAGGCAGAATTTATATATGGTCAGCTAGCCGTTCTTACCGGGACATTTTCATTTGCCCTTGCCTCAATTCTTTTAAAAAATTTACCCCAAGAACATTCTTTCGAAAGAACTCTAGGTTCGTTAATTTGCGGAAGTATTATTGGCTTATTTTTAGCTTATTTTTTTAGTAATTCTTCTTTAGAAATTCATGAAATATCAATAAAAAGTGCCGTAAGCTTAACTCTTCTTGGAATTTTCTCAACAGGAATTGCATCTGTAATATGGTTTAAAGTTATTGCATTAAAGGGGCCAGTCTTTTTAGCGCTTGTTAATTATTTAATTCCTGTTTGGGCTTTAATATTAGGTATTTTTCTATTAAATGAACGAATAAATTTTATAGTTGGTTTTGGCCTTATTTTTATTACAATAGGCATCTGGCTAATAGAAAAAAGGACTAAATAAAATGTTATTAATGAAAAGATTTATTGGTGCAGGGGTTTCATTTTTTTTATCAGTGTCTTTTGTTTGTATATTTATAATTTCTCAGAATACTTTGTGGAATTTATTTTGGCTTCAAAGTCAAAATTTTGATATATCGTTTCTAATCCTTTTTTCTTCTCTTGCACATGATATCAAAGGTGGAGTATCCCCAATTATTTTGCAGTGGGGGATACCTATTAGTTTTTATACCGTTATTTGCATAACCTTATTACTTGCCTTTATAATTACTTTTTTAATTAGACTTCGCTTTCCAATAAATTCAAAATTTTCATATGCAATTGCTGGATTTACGAGCATGTATGTAATGATGAGTTTAATAATAATGAAATATGATGGCATAGTTTTAATTTCAAGTGCTAGAGAAAACTTTGGCTTATTTGTTTTTTGCTTTATTGGTCTTTTGGGTGGATTTTTCTTTGATATCTTAATAAGTAATTTTTTGAAAAGAGGTAATTGAATGAAAAAATATATAAAAAAAATATTAATTTTATTTACACTAATTTTTACTAGCATTGGAGGTTATTCATCAGAGAAAGTATATCAGTTAGAAGTGTTAACTAACGATCTTGATAGACCATGGAGCTTAGATTTTTTACCTAATGGTGATATTTTAATTTCTGAACTAACGGGAAATCTTAAAATTTTTAGTAGCGAAGGAATTTTATCAAAGTCATTAACGGGTCTCCCAAAGGTATTTGTGAAAAGCCAAGGTGGATTATCTGATATTGCTGTTCATCCAAATTTCATTCAAAATAAACTTATCTTTCTCTCTTTTTCTATAGATACTAATCAAGGCAAAACTCTTCAAGTTATAAGAGCAAAATTAGAAAAAAACTCTTTAATTGATGTAAGAGTAATTTTTACCGCTGATGCCTATAGATCAACATCGGCTCATTTTGGGGCTAGATTATTATTCCTAAAGGACAATACTTTATTAATCACCTCTGGGGACGGTTTTAACCACCGAGAAAAGGCTCAAAGTCTTGATAATCATTTTGGTAAAATAATTCGTATTAATGTTGACGGTTCAATTCCTTTAGATAATCCATTTATTGGTAAAGACAATTCTCTTCCTGGGATATGGACTTATGGACATAGAAATCAACAAGGACTTATTATTGATAGTGATGGCTTAGTATTTAGTCATGAGCATGGCCCTAGAGGTGGTGATGAGTTAAATCTTATTCAGCCAGGGAAGAATTATGGATGGCCATCGATAACATATGGTATTGATTATAATGGATCGATTATTTCTCCATTTAAAACAAGAGATGGAATGGAGCAACCAATAAAATTTTGGACTCCATCAATAGCCCCTTCTGATATGACCTTCTATAATGGAGAGTTATTCCCTGATTGGTTTGGTAGTATTTTTATTTCTGCCTTGTCTCCTGGTGATGTAAGAAGAATAGTCTTAAAAGACAATGTATTTGTTTCTGAAGAGATTTTGTTTGACGAAATTCAGTCTCGGATAAGAAGTATTAAAGTAGCACCTGATGGCAGTCTTATTATGCTTACTGATGATGCAAAGGATAAAAATAAATCTGGTAAAATGATAAAGGTAATACCTCGCTAAATTTTTTATTATTTTTTATGATTTTTTGATAAAGTGATATAAATGATTATTCAATGTCCAGCATGTGCAACAAATTTTTTTCTTGATGAAAGAAAATTTAATGGTTCTGCGAAAAAACTTAAATGCTCAAGGTGCTCTATAGTATGGACTTCAGGAACAGACGGAAAACCAATCGATATTCCAAAGCTTTATGAGCCAGCCTCGAGTCAAGGAATCAAAACAAAAAAAGAATCAAAGACTATCGATAAAAATATTAAACCAGATCATCCTTTGCCAGTTCCTTTTGATAAACCAAAAAGTGATAGATCAAATTTTATTATTTGGATCTCCTTTATTTTAATCTTTATACTTTTTGTTATTGCCTGGAATAAGAGAGTCATTTTTGTTGATCAGTTTCCTATATTTTCTTCAGTAGTTGAATTTTTTGACCCATCTATAAAGTTTAGAGGTATTGAAATTAGTAACCTTAAGAGTCGAATTGATGCAGGACAGGATGGGTCTACACTTTTTGTAAGTGGTTCTTTAATTAATCAAGAAAATTATTTACGAAGAGTTCCATCAATAATTGTTGTTATTGAAGATGAAAGAGGCGTAGTTCTTCAAAAAGAGACAGTAAGATCTGGAAATGATTATTTTGATTATCAGGAGATAAAAGACTTTGAGGTTAAATTTTCAAAATATCCCATAAATGCATCAAATATTTTTATTGAAATATTAGACTAGTTAAATCCAATCTGGAACTTTATCTCGACTAATTATTTCCTCATCCTCAATTCTATCTCTGATAATTTCGAATTTATCATTACTTACAAGAATCTCATTTATTGATGCTCGAGTGTTATAATTTGATGATAGAACTGAACCATATGCTCCCACTGATTTAATTGCCAACAAGTCTTCTTCTTCAACATTTCCTATTGGTATTTTTTTTGCAAAATAATCACCAGTTTCGCAGACGGGTCCTACAATATCATACTTAGATAGATTTCCTTTTTTATCTTCATTAATAGTAATAATTTGATGGTATGACCCATAAAGTGTTGGTCTTATGAAGTCATTCATAGCCGCGTCAACAATAAGAAAATTATTTTTGTCAGTATTTTTTACATATATTATTTTTGTAACAAGTATAGCTGAATTTGCTGTTAGAAACCTACCTGGTTCAATCACAATTTTACATTTAAGGGCGCCTAGTTTTTGTGATAGAAGTTTTCCATATTTATTTATGTCTAGTGGTTTTTCTTCTGGATGATACTGAACACCTAAGCCACCACCAACATCAAAAACTTTAATTTCATGGCCTTTTTTTCTTAATTCGCCTATGATACCGATTAAAAGATCTAATGATTCTTCAAATGGTTTAATTTGATTGATTTGACTTCCAATATGAAAATCAATACCGATAATTTTAATGCCGGATAAGTTTGCTGCAAAATCATATGATTCAATTGCACTTTTCCAATCAATACCAAATTTATCCTGCGCCTTTCCTGTAGATATCTTTTCATTTCCACCTGCAGATATATCAGGGTTAATTCTTAAGGAAATATTTGATTGAACATTTAGATATTCAGATTCTTTGGAGATTTTTTTTAATTCACTTATTGATTCAACATTAAACATTAGAATATCACTTTTAATTGCGAATCTTATTTCCTCTGAAGTTTTACCTACACCAGAAAAGACAATTTTTTTACTTGGTATTCCTGCTTTTAAAGCCCTTTTAAGCTCCCCAATCGAGACTACATCTGCACCAGATCCTAATTTAGAAAATGTTTTTATTATTGATTGATTAGAATTAGATTTTATTGAAAAACAAATTTCATAATCTTCTAAATTTATAGATTCATCCAATCTGATATATTGTTCTTTTAGGTGATTAAGTGAATAACAGTAGAAAGGCGTTTTTATTTTTTCAGCTATATCACTTACATTAACGTCTTCGACTAAAAGTTTACCATTTTTGTAATTAAAACTATTCATGCATATTGCCTTATGATCTTTTTTGAAAACTTAAATCATAATTAGTATCTGGAGGCGGCAAAAGATCTCCTTTTCTTCCACAGCCAGGGACTATTGTAAGCACAATAATACAAAACATAACTATTATTTTATTTTTCATCTTTTAGTCTTTTTAACCACTGCACAGCAGCTTTTTTAACATTTTTCGGAGAAGTTCCTCCTTCCGAACCCTTTCTACTGACTGATTTTTCTGCATTTAATACATTAAATATATCTTTAGTTATTCTTTTATCAAATTTCTTTAATATATCTAGGTCTAGTTCATCAAGGGTTATATTTTTGGTAATACAAATTGAAACTATTTCCCCTGTTATTTTATGCGCTGACCTGAAGGGGATATTTAAGTTCTGAACTAACCAATCAGCTAGATCAGTTGCAGTAGAGAACTGTCTAGATGCGGCTTTATTCATATTTTCAATATTTGGTATCATATTCTCAATCATTGATGTCATCGATTGTAAACACAGCAAGATATTGTCTAGTGCATCAAATGTAGGTTCTTTATCTTCTTGAAGATCCTTAGAGTAAGCCATTGGGAGACCCTTCATAACAACTAACATTGTTATTAGGGATCCTATTAATCTTCCAGATTTACCTCTCACAAGTTCAGCAAGGTCAGGATTTTTCTTTTGAGGCATTATTGATGATCCAGTCGTTAACTGATCAGGAAGTTCAACAAAATTAAATCCATCTGAAAGCCATAAAATTATCTCTTCAGCTAATCGTGATAAATGGACTGAACAAATGGCTATCGATGACATTGTCTCTAACACAAAGTCTCTTGATGAAACTGCATCTAGAGAGTTTCTCATTGGATTGTTGAAGCCTAATGCTTTAGCGGTAATTTTTCTATTTATAGGAAAAGAAGTTCCAGAAAGTGCTCCTGATCCTAAGGGACTCTCATTTAATCTTTCATTACAATCCATCATTCTACTTTTATCCCTGGAAAACATTTCCACATAAGCCAAAAGATGATGCCCCATTGTAATTGGTTGAGCAGTTTGCATATGTGTATATCCTGGCATTATTGTCTTGTAATTATCATGGGCTTTATTCGCTAAAGCTTTTTGCAGTAATGATATTCCATCAATAATTTCGAAATTTTTTCTCCTCATATATAATCTTAGATCAGTTGCAACTTGGTCATTTCTAGACCTAGCAGTATGAACCCTGCCAGCAGTATCACCAATATCCTTTTTGAGTTCTGATTCAATATTCATATGAATATCTTCTAATTCTTTTCTTAGCTTGAAGTTACCCTTCTTAAATTTAATTTTAATTCTCTTAAGGCCAGCTATAATTGACGATGAGTCTTTTTTTGTAATTATTTTGCAGTGAGATAGCATTTGGGCATGTGCAATTGAAGCTTCAATATCCACTTCAAATAGTTTATAATCAAACTCAATAGAAGAATTAACGTTTTGCAATAGCTTTGATGAGTCAGAGGAGAATCTTCCTCCCCACATTTTATTTTTTGAAGCTTTATTAACCATAATTTTTTAGACCTATTAATTTTTTAAGGTAATTACTAATGAATATATCAAAAAAAGCACTCTTAATAGGCTTAATTATTATATCTTGTATTGTTATTATATTTTTTAATTATTCTAATAATATAAAATCTGAAAAAAATCATGATAAAATATTCGTAGAGTCAAATGATCAAGCAAATTTGAAAGAAATTAGCTTTTTTAATTTAGATCAGGAAGAGTTTTTTCTTTCTGACTTCAATGGAAAGGTATTATTGGTTAATCTTTGGGCAACTTGGTGTGCTCCATGCAGAGTAGAAATGCCATCTTTAGATAGACTTGAGGATATTTTGGGCGATGAAAGTTTCCAGGTTATTGCCATAGCTGTTGAGAAAACTGATATCTCAAAGATTGCTGAGTTTTATCAAGAAGAGGGTATTGAGAATTTAAAAATTTTCCATGATAAATCAACTAAATCTGGGCTTTATGCTAAAGCAACAGGACTTCCATTTACTCTTCTTATTAACAAGGAGGGAAAGGAAGTAGGAAGGAAAAATGGCCCATGGGAATGGGATTCAGAAGAGATTTTAGAAATAATTAATGAATTAAAAGAAATTAATTAAATTACCCTAGAGCAGCATTGAGATCAGGAATAGCTTTAAAGAGATCAGCCACTAAACCATAATCCGCTACTTGAAAGATTGGTGCTTCTTCATCTTTGTTTATTGCTACAATAACTTTTGAATCTTTCATTCCTGCAAGATGCTGAATGGCTCCAGAAATACCAACCGCTATATATAATTCTGGTGCAACAACTTTTCCTGTTTGACCAACTTGATAATCATTAGGAACAAAGCCCGCATCAACAGCTGCTCTTGATGCTCCAAGTGCAGCCCCAAGTTTGTCAGCAACACCTTCAAGAAGTACAAAGTTTTCACCATTTTGCATGCCACGACCCCCAGAAATAATTATTTTAGCAGCAGTAAGTTCTGGACGATCAGATTTTGTTAGTTCTTCAGAGATATACTCAGATAAATTTTTATCTTCAGAATTTTGAATATTTTCAACAGTTACGGGATCTTGATCTCCAGCGGCTTGAAAAGAGGGGGCTCTTACAGTTATTACCTTTTTATCGGATATAGTTTTAACTGTTTGGATTGCATTGCCGGCATAAATAGGTCGCTCAAAGGTACTGGAGTCAATAACATTAATAATTTCAGAAATTTGAGGAATATCAAGAAGAGCTGCCACTCTCGGCATAAAGTTTTTACCTGTTGTTGACGCTGTTGTAAGGATCGCATTGTAATCACCAGAGACTTCAACGACAAGATCTGCATATGATTCAGCCATATGTTTTTCATATGTAGGATTGTCGCATAATAAGACTTTTGAGACACCTGCAATTTTTGCTGCCTCTTCAGCAATTGCTGAACAATCTTTGCCAGCAACTAAAATATGAACTTCTTCACCAATCTTTGTGGCTGCATCCATAGCTTTTTTATTTGCTTCATTAAGAATTTTATTATCGTGTTCTGCTATAAGTAACGTAGTCATTTAAATAACTCCTGCTTCATTTTTTAACTTATCAACTAATTCTTCTACAGTTTCTACTTTTATTCCCGCCTCTCTTTGTGCAGGCTCAGAAACTTTTATTACCTCAAGCATAGAAGAGATTTCAATGCCATAATCTTCAGGGCTTTTTTCCTCTATTGGTTTTTTCTTTGCTTTCATAATATTTGGAAGAGATGCATACCTTGGTTCATTCAATCTTAGATCTGTTGTGATAACTGATGGTAGTTTTAGATCAATTGTTTGGAGTCCTCCGTCAACTTCTCTAATGACATTAATTTTACCATCAGAGATTTTTAATTCTGAAGCAAATGTTCCTTGTGACCAACCCAATAATGCAGAGAGCATTTGACCTGTCTGATTGCTGTCATCATCAATTGCTTGTTTTCCTAGGATAATTATTTCTGGATTTTCCTCATCACTGACAGCTTTGATTAGTTTGGCAACATTTAGGGGTTCTACTAATTCATCAGTTTTAATTAATATACCTCGATCAGCACCCATTGCTAGAGCTGTACGAATTGTTTCTTGGGATTGCTGAGGCCCTACTGAAAGAACAATAATTTCTGAAACATTACCTGCTTCTTTAAGCCTTATTGCCTCTTCAACAGCTATTTCGTCAAAAGGATTCATTGACATTTTAACGTTTGCTAGTTCAACTCCAGAATTATCTGATTTCACACGAATTTTAACATTGTAGTCAACTACTCTTTTAATAGGCACTAGAACCTTCATTTTTTATCTCCAATTAATTCAATATATTAGATTTGCAGAAATTAAGACTACTAGACATTTGTGTCAATCGAACATTTTAAATAGATAAAATTAATTATATTAATGATGAAAATTTTTAAAGAGCTATTCATCATTATTTGTTTCACCTGGTCTCCAAAGTGTATCGCCTTGACCGCCTTGACCTGTTTGATTTGCATAACGTGCAGCAACAAAACATAGATCAGAAAGTCTATTTACATATTTTAATGCTATTGCTGATACAGAATTATTTTCTGTTAATGATAATTGTACCATCAGTCTCTCGGCCCTTCTTATTACGGTGCGAGCCAAGTGAAGGTATGATGAAGCTGGAGTTCCGCCTGGTAAAACAAAAGATCTAAGAGGTTCAAGATTGATATTTAATTGATCAATCTCTTGTTCAATTCTATCTACTTGTTTTTCTACTATAGAGAGAGAATTATGGTCACTTTTTTGAGGTGTAGATAGTTCTGCGCCAAGGTCAAATAGTTCATTTTGAATTGACCCAAGAAAGTTATCTAACGTTATGAGTTCAGATGTTTTTGTATGTGTTCTTACTATACCGATAATAGAGTTTGCTTCATCAATAGTTCCATATGTTTCAACTCTTAAGGAATCTTTAGAAACCCTTGATCCATCCCCTAAGCTCGTTGAGCCCTTGTCGCCGGTCTTAGTATAAATCTTATTAAGTATAACCATTAATTTATTTTCCAGGCCAATCGAAAGCCAACACTAGTAAGGCCTTGATTTGGATCGCACAAACTTCCATTCGACATATGCTGAGCAGATAGTTGCAGTACGGTGTTTTCTTTTATTTCATAACCAAAAGCAATCATTTCTCGAAAATTAACCTTACACCCAAATCCTAATTGATTATTTTTAATTTCTTCCTCACCAGAATGAAATGCTGCTCCAAATGCTAGCTCCCCAGAGAATTTTCCTTTCTTAAATAAATCCCAAGTTGATCCTGCATAAAGTAAATGTGTATTATTGGCCAAGCTTATATGTGTGCCTAAATGAGGTCTTCCGGCATAAGGGTGCCACCAGCTAGGTCTATCGAAAATTTTCTCAAAGGATAATGCGGGACCTCCCTCTATCCTTCTTTCAACATCATGCATGGAAAGACCCAACCTATATTCGGCTGCTTTAAGTGATGGGAAAGATGTTAAACAAATAAGTAAAAGTTGAAATATTATAAATTTTTTCAATTGATAGCTCCATAACAATTAATATAATTATATTAATAAAATTTAAGCTAATTGGGCCTATAAAACAATCTTCAAATATTATCTATTTTTACTTTCCATGAGTCTTCTTGCTATAACCTGAGCTTGTATCTCAGCTGTTCCTTCGAAAATACTCAATATTCTAGCATCTGCAAGAATTCTACTTATTTGAGTTTCTGATGCAAAACCAATACCGCCATGTATTTGTAATGCATTATCAGCTGATGACCAAGCGACCCTTGCGCCTAAAAGTTTGGCCATACCCGCTTCCATATCACATCTTTGTTTTGAATCTTTTATATTTGCTGCATGAAAGGTTAGTTGTCTAACAATCATCGTTTCTGCAAACATCATTATTAATTTCTCACTAATTCTTGGAAAATTTATAAGTTTTTCACTAAATTGGATTCTATCATTGGCGTATGTTAAAGCAACATCGCATGCATTTTGTGAAACACCTATTGCTCTGGCAGCAGTTTGAATTCTTGCAGACTCAAAAGTAGACATTAAGTGAACAAATCCCTTTCCTTCTTCCTCGCCAAGAAGATTTTCGCTTGGAACTTCAAAATTATCAAAGCCAATATCAAATTCTTTCATTCCCCTGTAACCAATTACGTTAATTTCACCACCACTCATTCCCTCTGCAGGAAAGAATTCATCTTCAGTTTCTCTTGGCTTTTCAGCGAGAAACATTGAAAGACCTTTATGATCGGTTAATTCATTATTTGTTCTTACGAGTAATGTCATGAGGTCTGCTCGGGCACCATGGGTTATCCATGTTTTATTTCCACTTATAAGATATTTATTGTCAACAAGCTTACCCCTTGTCTTTAAGTGAGCTAAATCTGAACCTATGTCTGGTTCAGAAAAAACTGCTGTTGGAAATATTTCTCCTGAAGCAATTTTATTAAGGTATTTCTTTTTCTGAGCTTCTGAGCCACCTATAAGAATTAATTCAGCTGCTATTTCTGATCTGGTTCCAAGCGATCCAACACCTATCCATCCTCGTGATAATTCTTCAGAAACAATACACATAGCTTTTTTTTCTAATCCTAGACCACCATATTGTTCAGGAATTGTTAGGCCAAAAACTCCTAGCTCTGACATTTTTTCAATTATTTCTAGCGGTATATATTCATCATTTAGATGCCATTCATGAGCTTCAGGGGTGATTTCTTCTTCAACAAATCGTCTAAATTGGCTCTTTATTTCCCTATATGTCTCATCTAAGCCATCATCTGGATCTATTCCAGACTGCTTGCTTTCTAGAAGAAGTTTCATTACACGATTTTTTTCTTTGCTAGACGATCTAGCTATAAGTGGTTTTGAAATTTTTTTGAAATTTTCTAAACTTAAATCAGAAATTTTTAATTCATGAGGCCTTATTGTTTCATTTTGACTCATTGGAATTCCATATAGGATTTGGAGGCAGTATTCGCCTGCACCAATTCCAGCGATACCTACTTCCAATTTGGTTAAACGATTCTCATTATCTAGATTTTCTATCCAGTTAGATAGCTGTGACAATGATTCAACGTATGTAGCATACCAAGCAAGTCCATGACCAATATGTTGATTTTCGTTTAAATAATTAATATCTCTTAGGTCTTCATTATTATCTCTTGCTTCTGCAAATATTTCTCTTGAAACATTAAAAGCATTTTTAAGCTCTTCAACAAGCGGATTATTTTTCATGATTTAAATCTCAAATAAATATGATTATGTTGTTATCATATTTTTATAAATTATGGCTAGACCATTTTGTCACACTAAATTAAACCCGAGAAAATCTGGGTTTCCGAAATCATTGAAAAAATTTTATCTTTTGAAAATCCTTTTTCTCTTAATGATTTTATAGATGTAGAGTTATTAGTTTTTGAGAGTTTAATTCCATTTTCTTCTCGGATTAACTCATGATGATACCATTCTGTTTGAGGTAAATTAAGAATAACCTGCAAAAGTCTATGAATTGATGTTGCGGCATATAGATCTACACCTCTTGTAACAAGATTTATATTTTGTTCTGCGTCATCTACAGTAACAGAAAGATGATATGAGGTCGGAATTTCTTTTCTTCCAATAATAAAATCACCATATAGAGCGGGTTCTATCATTCTCTTTCCTAAAGGCTCTAACCCTCTTTCATAAAAATAAATTTTATCTCCATATTTTTCTTCGGCATAAATGATCGCTTTTTCGATATTTAGTCGCCATGAAAAATCTAATCCACTTAGCATGAGATTGGCCATTTTTGCTTTTGATATATTTTTATAAACTCCTGGATAAATATATTGACCATCAGGATCAATTGGCCATTTTGGAGTTTTAGTTAATTTTTTTTTAATTTCTTTTTTAATTTCTGACCTTGTAGCCCAGCAAGGATATATTAAATCTAAATCTCTTAATTTTTTTATATATATTTCATAGTCTTGAAAGCGATCTGATTGACGAATGACTGCACTTTGATATTTTATTCCAAGCCACGAAAGATCATCATGGATATTTTTTTCAAACTCTTTATTACACCTGCCAGTATCAATATCCTCAATCCTTAAAAAAAATTTACCGGAACTATTTCTAGCTATTCCTTCAGATATTTTTGCAGAAAATGCATGGCCTAAATGAAGATAGCCATTAGGACTTGGAGCAAATCTAGTGTTATATTTTGTCATTATTTTTTTTATAAAATTATTTATTTTTTATATAGAATCATAATTAAATATTATTATGAATACTGAATTAAAATTATCCTCTGAAAAGCACCCTGAATCTTGTCCTGCTCTAGTTCTTAATGCTGATTTTAGACCCCTTTCTTATTACCCGTTATCATTATGGTCATGGCAAGATGCAATTAAAGCAGTATTTCTTGATAGAGTAAATATTGTATCAAGTTACAATAAATCAGTTCATTCTCCAAGTTTTGAAATCAAATTACCCTCAGTTGTTTCGCTAAAGAATTATGTTAAACCCCCCCAGTGGCCTGCTTTTACAAGGTTTAATTTATTTCTTAGAGATAGATTCAACTGTCAATATTGCGGGGAAGCTTCGGACCTTACTTTTGATCATTTATTACCTAGGTCTAAGGGAGGGCTAACTACATGGGATAATGTTGTCACTGCATGTTCTAAATGTAATTTAAAAAAATCTAATCATTTATATCATGAAGCTAATATGAAGCCCTTACAGTGGCCATATAAACCTAACGTTCATGAGTTACATAAAAATGGAAGACTTTTTCCGCCCAATTACCTTCATGATAGCTGGATGGATTATCTTTATTGGGATTCTGAGTTAGAGGCTTAAATTTTTTCTGATAGATTTATTGCTGTTTTGCAGCCTATACCAACTAACTTTTTAAATGCATTAAGTGCAGGTGTATTTTCTGAGATTTCATTTTTTGCAATTTTTTCATGTTCAACTTCTTCTGCGTGAAATTTTTTTATCGTTTTTAAAATATCTTTTTCTTGTCCAGAGCTTTCTAATTCTTCAATTTGATCTGAGTAATGCTTATCTATTATTTCTTCTACCGCTTCAGTACATGCCATGACGCTATCTTTTCCTCCTATCACAGACATAACTCCTAGAGTATATCCGGCAAGATTCCATAAAGGCATTAAGGCAGTCGGCCTTGTTTTTCTCTCTTTAACAAGCCTATCAAATTCTTTGGCATGTACTTTTTCACCCTCGGCCATTTCAGAAATAATAAATGAGGTTCTCTTATCACCTATTAAATTTAAAGCCGATAACTGACCTTTATAAATTGCAATTGCCCCATGCTCTCCAGCATGATCAACTCGAATTATTTCATCTAAACGTTTTCTTTTCATAATATCTTTCTAGTATATTTGAATATCATTATAGACCCTACAAATGAAATAATAAAATTATATCCAGCTAAAGATAAACCTAAAATTCTAAAAGATGCTTGGTTGCATTGTGGTGCAAATGAAGATGACTGCAATTTTTCAATTAAGTTACTGCTGTAATTCGATATTTGAGCTGTGCAAGTTTGCGGGCCATCCCACAAGCCCCATTCAATTCCAGCGTGCCATCCAGCAAAAATTGCTCCTAAAAATAATAATAAGGAAATTAATAGTAAAAAAACATTATTTCTATGCTGAAAAATAAAATTTGGTATTATTGCGAGAACAAGAGAAATATACCATGGCCATCTTTGCTTAAGGCATAGGTCACATGGTTCAAAGCCAAATATCTCAAGTAAATGTACTGATGATAGAATTAAAATTATGAACAATATTAAATTACGATTTATCAATTAAGAATTGCCTCTTTAATTACAATTATTCCGATAAATGATATTATGAGTATAATAGTTAATAAGAAAGAGTATTTTTTTATTATATCTATAGCTTTGTCACCAATCTTTTGACATAGAAATACCTCCAATAAAAACCTTAAGCCCCTTGATAAAAAACTAAATATTATAAAAATGGGAAAGGAAATTCCTATTACCCCAGATGTAATGGCAGCTATTTTATATGGAATTGGAGTAAAGCCAGCAATAAAAATAAAAAAATATCCATAATCCTTAACAGAAGCGGAGAAGATCTCAAATTTTTCTATTAAATCAAAATTTTTAATTATATTAATTCCAACTGTATCAAAAAATAAAAGTCCAATTAAATATCCCACTGCACCGCCAATAACTGAGAATAAAGTTGTATAAAGACCAAGTGAAATTGCTTTTTCTCGATTAGCAAGAGCCATGGGGATTAAAAAAGTATCAGTTGGTACTGGAAAAAAAATACTTTCTGAAAACGCAATAGCATACAAGTAAAGAGGACTTTTTTTAGCTCTTAATATATTATAAACTTTAGTACTAAGAAAATTCATTTTATTAACCTTTGGTGCGGGTGGGGAGACTTGAACTCCCACTCAGTTGCCTGAACCAGATTTTGAATCTGGCGCGTCTACCGGTTCCGCCACACCCGCTTTGTAAATCTCAAACTTTAATTGTAATCTTTAATCTAATTCTTATAAAATAATAGTTTCTAATTCACTTTGAAATCTAATTTTACTTTGCTAAAATAAATTATGTTAAAATTTTTATATAAAAATATTTATAGTCTTTGGATTAATAGGGTCAAGCCAATAAAAGCTTTTAAAGCAATAAGGGCTCTAGATAAAAATAAAGAAGATACAACACAAGTTTTTCATGTAATTGACGCCCTTAAAGGTGCTTCAGATAAGAAGTATTTTAAAATTTTTTCTAATTCTATTGTTGGAAAAAAAATTTTAGATAGAAAAATTCAGCTAGTTGATACTTTGAAAGATAAAGAATTTTTAAAAAACTTACCAAAAGATACTCTTGGCTATAAATATTATGAATTTATTTATGAAGAAAATCTCTCTCCAGAAGAGCTTATTGATGCAAGCAATAATATTGATCTTGATAAACATTTTCAATACAGAACGGACGATGAGATTTTCTTTAATACTAGAAAAAGAGATATGCACGATCTTTGGCACGTAACTGCAGGCTATGGAAGGGATGCATTAGGTGAATTATCTCTTTTAGCATTTACTTATGCTCAAGAACAAAATCGAGGTATCGGTGCTATAGCTCTTTATGGCTATTGGAAAGTTGGAAAAGAGTTACCTGACTTTAACTTAAGGCAAGTAATCTATGAAGGTTATAATAATGGTAAGAAAGCCACTTTATGGTCTTGTGAGGATTGGGAAAGTTTAATTAAATTACCTTTGGATCAAGTTCGAGAAAAACTAAATTCAAAAAAGCCAGAACTCTATTATGATGCTTTAAAAAAACTTAGCACCCATGAAATTGATTTAAATAATAACGCAGTTTTAGCTAATTAGTATATTTAAGTGATTAATATTTATGGATTAAAGAATTGTGATGGTTGCCGTAAGGCAATTAACTGGCTGAATTCAAATAATATTGAATATAAATTCTTTAATTTAAAAGATAATATCCTATCAAAAATATTAATCTCAGAATGGATTGAGGCACATTCTTTAGAAAAAATTATTAATAAAAAAAGTACAACTTGGCGAAATCTTAGCGAAACATCAAAAAATCAACTTGATACAGAGGCTGTTAATATTATAATTAATTTTCCATCTCTAATGAAGAGGCCAATTTGGGAACTAAATACAAAACCACACAAGGAGCTTGATCCTGGTTTTCAAGACAGGCATCAAAATTTTATTAAGAAATTAGTTTAGGTTAAAAAATGTTAAAAAGAATAATTAATGAGTACATTTATATTTCAACTTTTGGTAGGATTTTTAATGCTCTAAGATCTATAGAATCTAAACCAGACAATATTGTGCCTTTACAAATCGCTGCATTTGCAAAAGAAACACCTGACGCTATTGCCATTTATTATGAAGATAAAAAAATTTCTTATAAAGAATTGATTGATAGATCAAATAAATACTCACAGTGGTTTTTGAAAAATAACTTAGAAAAGGGTGATGTTGTAGCGCTTATGATGGAAAATAGGCCAGAATTTTTAGCATGCTGGATCGGTATAACTCAAGTTGGTGGAACTGTTGCATTAATAAATACAAATTTAAGCGGCCAGCCACTTGATTATTCCCTTGGTATTTCTCAATCGAATAATTTAATTCTTGGCAATGAATTATTGGATAGTTTTTCAACAGCAAATGATGAAACTAAAAATAAATTTAATACCTGGATTCAGGGCAATAACCAAGAATCAAATCACTTTGGAAACATTGATAAAGTGCTAGAGGATCTTCCTGCAGAAAAACCAAAAATTGATTATACGGTTACAAACGATGATGATGGTTTATACATATATACTTCAGGCACTACAGGTAATCCAAAGGCGGCAACTATTTCTCATAAAAGACTCCGTTTAATGATGATGGGCTTTAAAGGTGCAATTCGACCTAATAAAGATGATAAAGTTTATAATGTTTTACCCTTATATCATTCTGCCGGGGGAGTGATAGCTGTAGGTTTAGCTTTAACTTCTGGGGCTTCTTTAGTTTTAAAAAGAAAATTTTCGGTTAATGATTTCTGGGATGATGTTCATAAATATGATGTGACTATTTTTCAATATATTGGAGAACTATGCAGATATTTACTTAACGCTCCCGAGCATAAGCATGAAAAAAATCATAAGCTTAGAATGGCAACTGGAAATGGATTAAGGCCTGATATTTGGGATGCATTTAAAGATCGCTTTAGAATTAAAAATATTTTAGAGTTTTATGGAGCAACCGAAGGTAATGTCTCCTTGATGAATTATGATGGCAAGTCTGGAGCGATAGGAAGAATTCCAAAGTATATAGAAAAAATATTAAATGTTCATATTATTAAATTTGATATTGAAAAAGAAGAGCCAATAAGGGATGAGAATGGGTTTTGTATTCCTTGTGATATTGATGAAGTTGGGGAAGCTATAGGCAAGATTGCTATAGAGGGAAGTTTCGAAGGTTATGTTGATAAGAAGGCGACTAAGAAGAAAATTCTTACTGATGTCTTTGAAAAAGGCGATCAATATTTTCGTTCAGGAGATTTGCTTAGTAAAGATGATCTTGGTTACATATATTTTGCAGATAGAATTGGCGATACTTTCCGTTGGAAAGGCGAGAATGTTGCTACATCTGAGGTGGCTGAGGCATTTGCAGAATTTGACGGTATTCTCGAGGCAAATGTTTATGGAGTAAGCATTCCAGGAAGTGATGGTAAGGCTGGAATGGTAGCTTTATCAACAAATAAAGATATTGATCTGGATAAACTTTATCAAAAATTATCATCTTCTCTCCCTGCATATGCACAGCCATTAATTATTAGAATCAAAAATGAAATTGAAATTACAGGAACATTCAAGCACCGAAAGGTAGAATTAGTTAAAGAGGGCTATGATCCTAAAAATATTTCAGAACCATTATATTTTTGTGATCATCAATCTAAAAAATATATACCTCTAGATAATGATCTTTTTGGAAGTATCAATAATCAAGAAATGAAACTTTAAGATTGGTCTAAACTCAATATTACTTGGCTTTAAGAAAAAGCATTATTCTTTTCAATCTAAAATATGCAAGAATCAATGCTGTAAAAAATCCTGTTAAATATCCGGTAAAGTGTCTTCTTATTATATAGTATTTTATAAATGCTAACGGAAATTCGAACAACAATCTAAAACATAATATAAATTTATTAGATTTTTCTAATGTTGAAGCCTGCATTTTTATATAATTATTTTCTTTTATTATTAGATGATTAAAAGACCTTACAGATTTATGAAAGACTGGCTTTTTTAGAGCTGTAACCTTTTGGAAATTTGTTTCAACCGAGTCATGAACTTTAGAGTTTGAAAATCTTCCATAATCAATATTGTATAATCTAATACAAAGATGATAAGCAGAAAACAATCTGGGTTTTTTCCAATTTGGATATATTGGAATAACCCTCATTGAATAAAAGTTATCTTTAAGGTTATTTTTGAATAAGTTCCTTATTTCATCAGAAATCTCATCAGAAAGGTATTCATCTGCATCGAGATTTAATAACCATTTATTCTTCGAACAATCTTCCCCAAAACGTTTCTGCGGACCAAAACCATTCCATTTATTATAGAAAACTTTACATCCCATATCTTCAGCAAGTTTTTGAGTGCCATCAGTAGACCCTGAATCAATTACAATAATTTCATCGACTAAATCTTTCACAGACTTAATTGTTTTCTCTATTCGATCAGCCTCATTTAGAGCAATAATAAAACAACTAATAGGAAGTTTTTCGATCATTTTAATACCTAGGTGTATCCATTTTAACTTCTTTATAATGGATTAATATTCTATAATATCATAGAATTTTTTTAGTAAATTTTTTGGGGGTTTAATGAAAACTTTTACTTTTATTTTTTGTTTATTCTTTTCATCTTTATTAATTGCAGAGAATTTAGAAACAAAACAAGATTATATAATTGATGAGGATGCTAAGGTTAGAGAGTCGGCGGACGAACTGATTATTAGAGAAATTACAATTGATCCAGCTTCACACCCAGGAAATCAACTTTATCAAGAGAATTGTGCAATTTGCCATGATGGTACAATAGAAAAAGCTCCAGCAGCTAATTGGCTGGAGATGCTTATACCTCAAGCTTTATTAAGAACAATTAATGAAGGCATTATGTCTGAACAGGCTTCCCATTTATCAGAGGAAGAAAAGATTCAAATTGTTGAATATATTGTAAGACAGGATAGAAAAGATTTTCCTGAGGAAGCAGAGCTTAATTATTGTAGTCAAAGTAAAATGAATTTTAATTTAATGGAATCTCCTGAGCCTTATGGTTGGGGATATAATACCTCAAGGTTTATTCCTAAAAAATCTGGAGGAATTGACTCTAAAAATATTAAAAACTTAAAATTAAAATGGGCCTTTGGTTTTCCATATTCTCAGAGAGCTAGATCTCAACCACTTTTTGCCATGGGTTCAATTTTTGTTGGAAGTCAGTCAGGTGATATCTATGCTCTTGATGTTGAAACAGGATGTGTTAAATGGAATTTTTCTGCTTCAGGAGAAGTTCGTACAGGCATTATAATGGATCAATGGAAAAATGGAAAAGAACCTAATAAACGTCCATATATTTACTTTGGAGATATTCTTGCAAATGAATATGCTTTAGATGCTCAAACAGGCGAATTAATTTGGAAGATAAAATCAGACGATCACCCAAATGCCACTCGAACAGCAACTTCAGCAAAATTTGAGGATATTCTTTTTATACCAATTTCTGGTTTAGAAGTTATTCCAGCTTTTGATGATGCATATGAGTGCTGCACCTTCAGAGGCGGTCTCTTGGCTGTAGAGGCAAGAACAGGAAAAACTCTATGGAAGCAGCATTCGATTCCTGTTCCGGCTAAATATTCAGGAAAGACTTCTGTTGGAACAAGAATGTTTGGACCATCTGGAGCTCCAATTTGGACCTCTCCGAATGTAGATAAGAAAAGACGTTATGTTTATATTGGAACAGGTGAAAACTACTCTACTCCTGCTGATGACTCTTCGGATGCTATTATTGCTTATAATATTGATACTGGAGAAGAGGTTTGGAGAAGACAAACTCTTGCAGGAGACGCATGGAATCTTGCATGTATGGGAAAAGGTCTACCAAATTGTCCTAAAGAATTTGGCCCTGATATGGATTATTCTGCAAGTTCAATAATGATTGATTTAGGGGATAGAGATATTCTCGTTGCAGGTCAGAAATCAGGATCTGTATATGGATTGAACCCAGATACAGGAGAAATTATATGGTCTACTGTTATCTCAGGTGGAGGTACTCAAGGAGGGATTCATTTTGGTATGGCTGCTGATGGGAAAACTATTTATGTACCAATAAACGATATGAAAAATACCCACGATGGAAAAGTTTGGCAAAATCGTAAACCTGGCATGCATTCTATAGATGCAGAAACAGGTAATATTTTATGGTCAACTATAACTGATAAAGAATGCAAAGAAGTAGATTTTAATTGCGATCCTGGAGTTTCAGCTGCGGTAACAGCTATTCCTGGTGCAGTAGTCGTCGGTCATTTAGATGGCAATATTCGAATTTTTGATAAAAAAAATGGAAATATTCTATGGATCTATAATACCTTAAGGGACTTTGATAGTATTTCGGGAACACCAGCTTCAGGAGGGAGTTTTAGCGGATCAGGTCCATCAATTAGAAATGGGTATATGGCAATTAACTCCGGTTACGGAATTTATAATCATATGCCAGGAAATGCCCTTCTATTATTTTCAATCGATTAATTTATGAGGCAACATTTCCATGTCTTTGGAAGGCTTTTTCAATGTCTTCCTCTATCTCTTTAGTTAAATTAATATCTATTGAGGTTACAGCTAGCTTAAGCTGCTCCATATTTGTCGCCCCAATGATATTTGATGTTACAAACGGTCTAGTAGTTACAAATTGATTGGCTAGCTGAGTTGGATCAATTTCGTATTTACTGGCTATATCAAGATAGGCTTGAATCGCCTCTTCTGCGTAAGGACCCTCATATCTTTGTAATCGATTAAAAAGTTCTTTTCTGGAACCCTTTGGAAGGGCTCCATTTTGGTATTTGCCTGATAAGTAGCCTTGAGCTATTGGTGAATAAGCTAATAAACCAACATCTTCTCTATGCGCTACTTCTGATCCTCCAATCTCAAAAGTTCTATTAAGAAGGTTGTAGGCGTTTTGAATGGATTGAACTCTTGGAGTGGATGAAATTTCTGAGTGGTGAAGAAACTTCATTGTTCCCCAGGGTGTTTCATTTGATAGACCTATATAACGAATCTTTCCTGATTTAACTAATTCATTTAAGGAATCTAAAATTATACTAATATCTATAGAGGGTTCATCCATATGTTCGTAATTAATGCTACCACCAAATAAGTTCATTGGACGGTCTGGCCAGTGAAGTTGATAAAGATCAATATAGTCGACACCTAACCGGATTAAACTTTTATCAACAGCTTCAAAAATCTGCTCTTTTGATTGTTCTGTAGTTTTATCGCCATCCCTTAGCCAATTCAATGGTGATCTTCCAGATACTTTTGTTGCAAGAATAACTTTATCCCTAGACTTTCTCTCTTTAAACCATGAACCAATAATTCTTTCAGTTGACCCTTGCGTCTCTTTTTTTGGAGGAACAGCGTACATTTCTGCGGTATCAAAAAAGTTTATTCCCTTGTCTAATGCGTAATCCATTTGTTGATGACCTTCGCTTTCTGTATTTTGTTGACCCCAGGTCATGGTTCCTAGACATATTTCACTTACCTCTAAACCTGTCTTTCCCAATTTTCTTTTTTTCATTTTACACGCCTTTTATTCATATTTTTTAAATTAAATTACCAATCTAATATGCTTTGATTCATTTTTAACCATTCTTTTCTAGATTTATAGTCCGGCATTATGTTACCAACACTTTTCCAGAAATCTCTAGAGTGATTAAAGTGAATTAAATGACATAATTCATGTATTACAACATAATCGATAATTTTCTCTGGTGCCATTATTAGTTTCCAATTGTAAGAAATATCTTTTTTATGCGAACAGCTTCCCCACCTTCTTTTATAAGAACGGATTATAATTTTTTTAGGGGTAACTTTAATATTTTTTGCTTCATTTAAAGTTTTGCTTTGGAAAATTTCTTTTGCCATTTCTCTAAAAAGGATTTCTAATTTTTTTTTAATTTTTTCTTCACAGTTCTCTTTATTATTTTTTAAAGCTAAATAAATAGATTCATTACTTATATAACTTTTTTTAGTTTTACTTATAATAATTTTAAGCTTTAGATCTTTTCCTAGAAATTGAAAAATTTCTTCATTTTCAAATTTCTTTTTCATTATCTTTTTCTTAGATTTTTGAAGTAAAAGCTTTTTCTTAATCCAATTCTCTTTTTGTGAAATAAATGAATCTATTTCTTTTTGTTGTATATTAAAGGGAGCTCGAACCTCAACTAAGCCGTCTCTAACCTGGATCATAATAGTTTTTCTTCTTTTTGTTCTTTTGATGGAAATATTCATAAGAAATTTTTTAATTCTCTGGTGATCCCGACAAGATTCGAACTTGTGACCCCCAGATTAGGAATCTGGTGCTCTATCCTGCTGAGCTACGGGACCACAATGAGACACTATAAAGATACTTATTAAAATCAAGTTTTTAAATTAATATAAATAAATAATTTTTTTACAAAGGGGCCCAAGCTAGAAGACTAGAATCATTTGAATGAGAGTTTGGAACTAATTTTACACCTGATTCTTCGGCCATAGTTTTATAGTCAAGCCATGAAGCAACTGCTTCCACAGGTGTTCCTGGTCCTGAATCAAAGATTAATGGTCCATAAATATTAGCAGTATATATTAGGTCTTCATCGGTAACTCTTTGAGTAGCCTCATGTCTAGCCCCTGCTGGCTCATAAAACCAAATTCCAGGCCCGTAACCTTCAGGCGGACCGGATCTAACACCCAATGCACCATTTAAAATAAGAAAGTCACTTGCACCGATATGAGTATGAGGTAAAGCAACACCATTATGCTTAACTATCATTGAGACATAACCTGTTTCCTCGCTTACCCTTAAAAGTTTTAATCCAACATCAGGCATAGTTGGCATAACTAGCCAAGGAACCTCTCTTGTATCAACAAAGTGAGGGTGTGTGACTTTTGAGGATACTATAGAACCAGATTCTGCAGTAACTAGGGCTTTTGCATTTGAAGAAGCTATAGTTAGCGGCTCTGAAGGGCCGTCGTAAGATTCCTCAGGACCGCGTTCCCAACATTCTTTACTTGAATTTGGTACAAGAGGTATTTTACTTTTTTTTGCTAGTTGAAGGATATCATTGCTAGTTAAAATTGACTTAATAGCTTGATTATCATCTAGAAAAGCGACTGCATTATAAAAATTCGCTAATACTTCGCAATCTTCATTTGCATTTATTGAATTAACTTTTGAATTAGCTGGAATAAAACCCCATGTCCCAGGAGCCAAAACACTTTCCTGATCATCTTGATTATATGTTAATTGACCTGAAAGAACTAATAGATCCATACCCCCTAAATAAACTGAGCTAGGAAAACACGAGCCCTTATCAAGCTTAAAGATTAAAGAAAACATACCACTTTCGGAGCTAGCTCTTACTGGCTTAATAGATAGTCCTTCCACGTTATCTAAAGGTATCCATGGAAGCTTATTAGTATCTAATGATCCTTCTGCTCCATTTGGATTGTACTCTGGATTAAAATTTTCTGATGTATTACTCATTTTTCCCCTCATTAAAATTCTATTTTTAGAAAATATAATATGATAGTCAAGTATAACTTTATCAATTAAGCAATCTCTATTTTGACAATTTATCTATCCATTGGTGATAATGTTGTTGAATTGGTTCATTTTTCCCAAACATAAATTCAGTATTAGCTTTGGAATTTATAGTGTCTTGTATCATAAAGTTCATTGGATAATCTTCTTCCTCAATGGCGACTGTAGCTAATTTAGCAAAATCTTTTGCTTCTTTTATTTCTTTGTCTGTCTTTGGTTCTTTTAAGCACAAAATATATTGATTAGTAATAGTTCCTTGTAAATCAGGTGTTGGAAAAACTATGCTCACTAAGCAGTGTTGATTTTGAATTGCTGAAATTGATGAATTGGGAAATACTGAGTGGATTAATCTTATGTGATTTTCTGGCTCCCAATCTTTTTCTTCAATATTTGAGAGTTCATTGATATTTTTCAGTCCAAAAGCAAATCTTTGGTGAGGACCAAAAGTATCATGCGCAATAAGGTTGACTATAGTATTTTTTCCAACTGTCTCAGGGTGAACCATATGATGGTGGTATCCATCTAAATATCCATCCCAGCAAATTTTCCATCTTGGACCATTTAATTTTATACTTGAAAAAAGATGCCAGTTTTTTAAATCTATATCATCCAACTCAGTATCAAATCCACTCATCCACTCATCAAGATTATATTTAATATCTGGATTTAAACATACCCAGATAAATCCAGATCTTTCTTCACAAAATAACTCTGTTAATTTAATTTTTGTTGTATCAATGTCACCAAATGTATCTGACTTAAAGATATTCACTAATTGACCACAATTATCATACATCCAGCCATGATAAGTACAATTAAACCTAGATTTAATTCCACTGCCCTCTGGACATACGGGAGCACCTCTATGCTTACATATATTTATAAAAGCTCTTATAACTCCATTGTTATCTCTTGTTAGTAATACAGGAGTATCAATGGCCTTGGTGGCTTTGTAAGAATTGTTTTCTTTTAATTCCGAACTTAAGGCTATTGGAACAGGGTGATCATAGAAAATTTTATCAACTTCTGACTTTATGAGATTATCATCGGTATAGTCTGATACAGGTTTTATCATAATTTCATCAGCTTGATCAGTCGTTCCATTAAGATTATGGTTTAACAACCTTTTTGCTAAGCCGACCAATTTTTCTTTTTGATGTGCCATGAAAGAACCTTATTAAATGATTTCTATATTTAAATTATGCTTGATGAATTTAGCTAGCCTCTTCAGACTCCAGATCATCACTTCTCCCATTTGCATTATTAAGTATTGTTTCCATTTTTTCAATAGCTTTCTGTTCATCGGTTTTTTCTATAACCGCTACTTCTCTGGCTAGACGTTCTCTAGACGCTTCATAAAGCTGTCTTTCTGAATAGGATTGTTCAGGTTGGCTATCGCTCCTAAAAAGATCTCTTACGACTTCAGCTAATAACTTAATATCACCAGAATTAATTTTTGCTTCATATTCTTGCGCTCTTCTGCTCCACATCGTTCTTCTTATTTTTGCTTTACCAGTTAAGATTTCAAATATTTCTTTAAGCTGATTTTTAGTCGAAACTTTTCTAACGCCATTTTCTTTAATTTTTTCGATAGGGACTCTTTGTGTCATTTTTTCTTTTTCAAATTCAATGACATACATTTCGAGCATCTGACCAGCAATTTCTCTTTTTTCAATTTCAATCACTCTTCCAACCCCGTGAGATGGATAAACAACATATTGATCAGGAAGGAAACCATCTTTCAATTTTTTTTCTGATACCTTTGATTTGCTGACAGTGGGCTTAGATTCTTTGGCTGAAGGTTTATTTTTCGGCAAAGTTTTTTTCTTAGTAGCTGATGTTTTTTTCTCTGTAGAAGATTTTTTTAGTTGTTTTTTAACTATCTTTTTTTCTGAAGCTTTTGGTGATTTTGTTTTGGGCTTTTTAGTTTGTTTCTTTTTTACTACACTCATAAGAAATATCCTTAACTTTTTTAAGTTTGAGCACAGCGTTTATCAGAATTAATTAACTTTTACAAGGTATTATGGCTTAATCACCTTCACCAGGGTTTTCGCTAAAATATTTTTCAAATTTATTTTCTTCACCATTAAATTTCTCCCCGTCCTCTGGGCCTTCCCTCATTACAGTGATATTTGGCCATATATCAGCATATTTTGTATTTATTGTTAACCATTTTTCGGTACCTTCTTTAGTATCGGGGTGGATTGCATCAGCTGGACATTCTGGCTCACATACTCCGCAATCAATACATTCGTCTGGGTGTATTACTAGCATATTCTCACCCTCATAAAAACAATCAACAGGGCATACATCGACGCAATCCATAAACTTACATTTTATACATTCTTCTGTAACAACATATGTCATTATTTTTCTTTGGCTCCTAGAATTTTCTTTTTAATCATTCCAGCTTCTTTATCTGATATATATAATAAGCCCGATAATCGTCTTATAAAATTCGACTCAAAAGGATCAATTACATCATCTGCATTTACAATTTCACACATTAAACCAAAAACAATATTCTTTTTTTCTTTACTATAATTATCATTAATAATTTTTGACCATTTATAAAGATCTGCCGACTCTTCTTCTTTCTCGCTGGACGATGAGATTAATAACTCTACCTCACTGGGATTAAGACTAAATTGTTCATTAAGCAATTTTTTGATTAGAAGTATTTCTTTTTCATCTTTATGGCCGTCTATATTAGCAGCCCTTAATAGCATTACTGCTACTGCTTCAATTACATCATAATCTTCTAAATCTTTATAAGTCTCAGACTCATTATTCTCATTATCGGAATGTTTCTTACCAAATAGATTTTTTAAAAATTTTAGCATTTAATTCTTGAATCCTTAGACTGTTTTAATTTCTTTATAAAGTTTGATTGCATCTTTAGCACTTAGTCGATTATTTGCAAAACTTTCTACCGAAAATATAATGATATTAGTGATTTTATTTAATGTTATTATATCACCAACTTTAATTTTTGTTGACGATTTTGAGATTTTTATTTTATTAATTCTTACATTGCCATCAAAAATAACTTTTTGAGCTTTTGCTCTCGATTTAATTATACGAGATCTAAATAGCCAGTTATCTATTCTTTGCTCATCAATTGTTGATTCACTTATAGTATTTCTTACTTTATTCAAGCTATAATCTTTCTTTTAAACTCATTAATTCCTTATTTTCTGAAAAGATATTGGAATTATTATTTTTAATACTATCTTTTTTATTTTTCGATAATTTTTTTTGATTATAGGGTTTGCGAGTATATTTTTTTACATACCTTGTTTCAGCTTTATTTTCTTCTTCATTAGACAGAATTTTGCTTTTCTTTTTATATTCAGTGAATCCTAAATATTTTATAACAAACCTTATATTTTCTCTTGAACACCCCAATAGTGCAATCATTTCGTCGGTTATAATAAAGCTGTGTTGCTTTTTATCTTTTTCAATTTCGTCATAAATTAATTTATCTAGTCTTTCTATGATATCTGCCCTGATTATCATTTTTCCAAAAGGTAGATAGCCCAAAACTTTGTATATTTGATAAGAAATATTATTATTAATTTCACAGGATGTTATTCCTGGTCTAGGTAAGTTCTCTTTTATTTTTTTTATATCTTTTGAACTATATTTTTTTCCAGAAAAATTTATCCAAAGTGAAACTAAAAGTTCGGTAGCCTTTGGCTTCACCGTTGCTGGAAAGAAAATAGAAAATTTTCCTATCCTAACTCCAATACTCCTTAATTCTTGCCTAGATTTTTTATCTAATAATTTTATTTCTTCTTCTATCTTATCTCTTTTGATTAATCCTAATTCTTCTGTCAAACGATATGCAATTCCTTTTGCTCCTGGCTGCATATCTCTAGATTCAGTTAAAGAAAAAATTTCTTTTAGCGTTAGCTCAATATAAGAATTAAGCCATTCCTTGATACTATTTTCTAAGTTTAATTTTATTTTCTTATCTAGTGGTTCGTCATATAATATAGATACTTCTGGCCTGAGAGGGACATTACCAGGCTTTAGTGAGGCAATTTTTTCATCTTTTAAATAAATAGATAGATCTGATTCCAGTGATAAGTTTTCTAACTCTGACGAAATGATTTTCAAAGATTTTTTAGTCACTTCTTCCTCTATAGTTTTTGAGAGTGAGGACATTATATACTTCATGTAGGATTCAGATCCAATTTTTTCTGATATAAATTTTAGTCCTTTGAACCTACCAAAGTACTTTCCCTCTAATGTTATTTCGCCTTCGCTATTTATTCCCGATAAAATTTCTTTCTTATCTTTATATTTTAATCTTAATCCATTAGTACCTTTATCAACAAATCTATCAGTTAAAGCTTCATGAAGGGCATCTGATAACTTATCTTCAATTAGGCGAGTTTTCTTTTGCCAATAATCTGGATTCTTAATCCATTTAGATTTCTGTGAAATAAAAGTCCAAGTTCTTATATAAGCCAGTCTATTGGATAATGTACTTATATCACCATAATACTTTTCAATCGGCCTTATTTGCTCTCTAAGCCAATCGTCTGATAGCTGTTCTTCTTCACATATTTTTTTGAAGATTAATGAAATCATATTCGTATGCTCACCTTCGCTAATATTTCTAAAATCAGGAATTTGAGAGGTTTCCCATAAAGTCTTAATTCTACTTGGATTATTTGCAGTTTCCTTTATTTCATTATCCTGAGATAGTCTTATTAGGGCCCTTAAGTCGTCTGATTGTCTTGATGCGCCCAATTCTATTTTTGATGGAAGTGATTTCAAGCTACTAACTAAATTACTTAATGAAGAAAAATCTAATTTTTTATTCCTCCATTTTGCTGATACCATTGGAATAAATCTGTGCTCTTCAATTCTAAAAACAACATCTTCTTCAATTTCATTAGCTTCTCCGGTAACTCCAAATGTTCCATCTTTTTTATATCGCCCTGCTCTGCCTGCAATTTGAGCAAGTTCATGAGGGTGAAGATTTCTATAATTTATACCGTCGAATTTTTGTGTTTCAGCAAATGCAACATGATTAAGATCTAAATTTAAACCCATCCCAATCGCATCTGTAGCAACTATATAATCTACTTCACCATTTTGATACATTCTGACTTGAGCATTACGTGTTTGTGGGCTTAATGATCCCATAACAATTGCTACTCCGCCTTTTTGTCTTTTTATTATCTCAGCTATGGCGTAAACAGATTGAACTGAAAACGCTACTATTGCAGATCTTTTTGGGAGGTGGCTAATTTTTTTATAGCCCGTGTACTTAAGTTGAGAGAATCTTGGTCTGTTTTGAAATCGAACGTCACCAACCAATTTTTTGATAACTTTACTTGATATGCTAGATCCCATGAATAATGTTTCACTCATACCTCTGGCATTTAGGAGTCTATCTGTAAATATATGCCCTCTCTCAGGATCATCCATTAATTGTATTTCATCTACTGCTAAAAAATCTACTGGCTTATCGGTTGGCATAGACTCAACTGTACAGGCCCAGTACTGAGGGTTGGGAGGAATTATTCTTTCCTCACCAGTTATCATGGCAACTCTGGAAGGTCCGACTTCTTTAATTAATTTGTCATATACTTCCCTGGTCAAAAGCCTAAGAGGAAGTCCAATCATACCTGATTTATGGGCGACCAATCTTTCAAGGGCGTAGTGGGTTTTACCCGTATTAGTTGGACCAAGTGCTGCAATTATAGCCATAAGTTGTTTTACAAAATTTTGGTTTATATTCAAGTTAAATAAAAAAATAACAACACACTCTATGTTGTGTTGTTAGTAAATCTCAATATGGACTACTAGAAGAACATATCATGATCGAATCACTTACACGCAGGATTTCTTGTTATGTTCTATACCATATGTAGCTATTAATATAATTAATAACACTATTCACAATAAATAGATTTTCATTATAAATTTGATTAAAAAATGTATACTATAATAGTAACTGGAGAATTAATAATGGACTTTTCTATACCACAAGAAATTCTAGATTATTTAGACGTCCTGGATATTTTTATTGAAAAAAAAATTAAACCATTAGAGGCTAAGGATGATAATATTCGTTTCTTTGATCATCGTAGGGAGCATTCGAGAACCGATTGGGATCGTGATGGGCTTCCTGCAGAAGATTGGGAGGATTTATTAGGTGAGATGCGTAAATTGGCCGATGGGGATGGTCACTTAAGATATGGTTTGCCAGCTGAGTATGGAGGTAAGGATGGATCAAACCTATCGATGGCAATTATTAGAGAGCACCTCGCTGCAAAAGGATTGGGTCTGCATAATGATTTGCAAAATGAGAATTCAATTGTAGGAAATTTCCCTCAAATTTTAATGTTTAGGGATTTTGGCACCCCTGATCAGAAGGATAAATTTATTAAGGGCATGTTAGATGGTAGTATTAAAATATCATTTGGTCTAACAGAACCTGATCATGGATCCGATGCAACTTGGATGGAAACTAATGCAAAACCAGAAAAAAGGGATGGGGTTGATGGGTGGTTAATCAATGGATCAAAAACTTGGAATACAGGACTTCATAAAGCAAATTATGATATGATTTTTGCTCGTACGAGTGGCGATAATGGCTCACCAAAAGGTATCTCTTGTTTTTTAGTTCCTATATCAGCTGATGGTTTTAATATTGAAGAATTTATGTGGACTTTTAATATGCCAACCGATCACGCTCTAATAAGTATGGAAAATGTTTGGGTTCCGGCTAGCTCGATTCTTGGTGAATTAGACAAAGGCCTAGATCTGGCGCAACACTTTGTTCATGAAAATAGAATTCGCCAGGCTGCTTCAGGCGTAGGTGCCGCCCAGTATTGTATTAATATGAGCGTTAACTATGCAAATGAAAGAAAGCCCTTTGGTAAAGCTCTGTCAACTAACCAAGCTATTCAATTTCCATTAACTGAGCTGCATACAGAATGTGAGATGATAAGAAATTTAGTCTACAAGACTGCCTGGCAAATGGATCAGATGACGAAACCAGAGGTTGCAATTCATTTATCTGATAAGGTTTCAATGTGTAACTATCGTTCTAATAGATTAGTTTGCCAAGCTGCTGATCAAGCCATTCAAGTGCACGGCGGTATTGGTTATTCACGCCATAAACCATTCGAGCATATATATAGACATCACAGAAGGTATAGAATTACTGAAGGCTCAGAAGAGATCCAGATAAGGAAGGTCGCTGGATATCTTTTTAAATTTTTGAAACGAGAAAAAAAATAAGGGAAAAGATATGAGAATTTCTTATTCGTTAATAGTTCTATTTATAGGAATATTTTTATTCAGTAATGATGCTAAATCTCAACTATCTATCGATACAGATATAACAATATTAGAGGCTCAATCAGACGAAGGTAACTCTGACGCTAAGTTCTATTTAGGAACGTTGTATTATATTGGAAGAGGTATGAATCAAGATTTTAATAAAGCAATTGAACTTTTTGAAGAGGCTTCTGATGGAGGTAATGTATCCGCAACTTTTAATTTAGGAATTATTTATGCAAAAGGAAGGGGAGTCGATATAGATGAGAAGAAAGCCTTCGATTATTATAAAAAAGCAGCTTTTGGCGGTCTGCCTCAGGCCCAGTATAATTATGCTTTATGGCTGAGAGAAGGAAGGGTTGGTGAAGCTAATCCGATTGAAGCTGTGGAATGGTTTAGAGCTTCAGCTAATAAAAATTTTGATCGATCATTAATCGAGCTGGCTAAAGGTTATGAGAGTGGTATTGCTGGAAGACGCGACTACAGAGAAGCTGTTAAGTTATATAGAAGAGCGAGAGTATCTGATGACTCTAGGGATAATTCACCTTATTTTCAGGCAACCTTTCATCTTGGTAGATTATACTTAAAGGGTCTTGGTGTATCTCAGGATACTAAAAAAGGTATTAAGTTTATAAGAGAAGCTGCTAAAGGAAGCGTAAATAAAGCTTTAGTTGAAATGGGACGAATTTATGAAGAAGGTAGATATATTAATAAAGATTTAAATTCTGCTTTAAGTTATTTCATTCAATCTAAAGAGAATGGTTTTATTGACTCTGAAGATGATATTATTAGAATTAAGAAAAAATTGGAATATTGATAAGTAAATCTATCTTGACGTATGCTTAATAGGTATATAAAAACCAAGCTTAACTTTAATTAAAAATTGGTACTTTATAATGTCTAGACAATGTGAACTTAGTGGAAAGGGTGTGATGACAGGTAATAATGTCAGTCATGCTAAAAATAGAACAAGAAGAAGATTCTTGCCTAATTTATGTAATGTTAGCCTTGCAAGTGATAAACTTAATCAAACAATTCGTTTTAGGGTAAGCGCGCACGCTCTTCGTTCAGTGGAGCATGTTGGTGGTTTAGATAATTTCTTAATTAAAGCAAAAGACTCCAATTTATCAATTAAAGCTAGAAAGCTTAAAAAAAGAATAGTTAGCTCCTAAGCTTTAATTTTAATTTTCTTTTTATATTTTGACGAATTAAATTCTTCATCAAATAAACCAGCTAATTGCTCTGTTATGGCGCCACCAAGTTGTTCAGCATCTACTATTGTTACCGCTTTTCTATAATACCTGTTTACATCATGACCAATTCCAATTGCCGTTAATTCAATTGATGAATCAAGTTCTATTTTTTGAATTACTTGCTTAAGATGGCGTTCAAGGTAATTACCTGCGTTAACTGAAAGTGTAGAGTCATCGACCGGAGCTCCATCAGAAATAACCATAAGAATTTTTCTCTGCTCTGATCTAGCCAATAACCTTCTGTGAGCCCACTCGAGTGCTTCTCCATCAATATTTTCTTTTAACAAACCCTCTCTTAACATTAGCCCTAAATTTCGTTTTGATCTTCTCCAAGGTTCATCAGCTGTTTTATAAATAATATGTCGAAGATCATTTAAACGACCCGGCGCAGGTTGTTTACCTTCCTCAAGCCAAGATTCTCTCGATTTTCCACCTTTCCAGGCTTTTGTAGTAAAACCAAGAACTTCAGTTTTAACAGAACATCTTTCAAGTGTTCTTGCTAAAATATCTGCACACATGGCAGCAATTGTAATTGGCCTTCCTCTCATTGACCCTGAATTATCAATTAATAGTGATACAACTGTGTCACGAAATTCAATATCCTTTTCCATTTTAAAAGATAATGGTGATGTTGGATCAATAATAACACGTGTCAGTTTTGAAACATCTAAAAGGCCTTCTTCAAGGTCAAATTCCCAAGAACGATTTTGTTGTGCTAATAATTTTCTTTGTAATTTATTTGCTAACCTTGTTACCGCCCCTTGCAAGTGGTTGAGTTGTTGATCTAAATATTCTCTTAATCTTTCAAGCTCTTCCATCTCGCATAAATCAACAGCTTTAATTTCTTCATCAAATTTTTCTGTAAAAATTTTGTATGGAAGCTCCCTTCTTTGCTCGTTGTCATTACCTCTACCCCTGGCGGCCTGAGCAAGATTATCATCATCAGTTTCTGATTCTTCGCCAATTTCAGACATATCTGTCTCTAATGAGTCATCTTCTTCTGGAATACCGTCTTCAACATCCATGTCATCTGATTGTGTTTCATCTTCTGAGGAAGATTGATCCTCTTCAGATTCTGATAATTCCTCATTTTCATTTTGATTATTATCATCTTCCTGATCTTCTTCGGACGGATCTTCTCCTAGCTCGTCCCCAAGTTCTAAATCACCAATTAATTTTCGAGTAATTTTAGCGTATTCTTTTTGATCTTGAACAGTTTTGGCTAGTTCATCAATTGAGGTTTCAGCTCTTTCTTCAATCCATTCTTTCCAAGGTTCAATATATTCCTGAGCTTCTTCAATTTTACTTCCAGTTAACCTCTCCATCACCAAATATGACAGTGCTTCAATCATCTTACCTTCTGGACTATCATTGCTTACGCTTAAAACTTTTCTTTTTATTTTAGTTTTTTCCATTTCTATTAGATTATTCGAAACACCAGCCATTGCGTTAGAGCCTATTGCGTCACACCTTACCTTTTCAAGTGCAGTATATATTCCTTTAGCGTTTTGTCCTTTTGGCTCATATTTTTCGTTAATTATTTCTTTATGGTGAGCTAAGTATAACGCTAACGAATCTGCTTCACCCCTTAAAGAATTGATTTGATTAGAATCCATATTTTTGTTTGGCATTGGCAATCTAGCTTTAAGGCCACTTAGATTACCTTTATCTGAACCAAAACTAACAGTTAACTCATCTTGCTTTGAAATTGAGCGCATAGCCATAGTGAGAGCTCGTTTAAACTCATCGATATCTGTAAACCTATTTGTCACTATCGCTTTCTGATTTCAAGGTTACAGATGTATCAATTAATTCTTCACCAAAGCTTCTCTGATAAAATTCTGCAATAGTTTGCCGTTCTAATTCATCGCACTTATTTAAGAAAGTTAATTTAAAGCTTAATCCAATATCTTCTAGAATTTCAGTATTTTGTGCCCAAGTAAGAACCGTCCTAGGACTCATGACAGTTGAAATATCTCCGTTGATGAAGCTATTCCTTGTTAAATCAGCAACTCTTATCATTTTTGAAATTATTTCTTTGCCGTCCTTGGTATTAAAGCTTTTTGCTTTTGAAGAAACTATATTTAATTCGTCTTCATGAGGAAGGTAATTTAATGCGCTTACAATAGACCATCTGTCCATTTGACCTTGATTGATTTGCTGTGTCCCATGATAAAGACCTGATGTATCACCTAGTCCAACTGTATTAGTTGTTGCAAATAAACGAAAGTATTTGTGTGGGGTGATAATCTTATTTTGATCAAGGAGGGTTAATTTTCCAGAAATTTCTAGAACCCTCTGAATAACAAACATTACATCTGGTCTTCCTGCATCATATTCGTCAAAAACTAATGCCACTGGGTTTTGAATAGCCCAAGGTAAAAGCCCTTCTCGGAATTCAGTTATCTGTTTTCCATCTTTTAAGGTAATCATGTCCTTACCTATAAGATCAATTCTACTTACGTGGCTATCGAGATTAATTCTAATGCAGGGCCAGTTTAGTCTAGCAGCTATCTGTTCAATATGAGTAGATTTACCTGTGCCATGATATCCTTGAACCATTACTCTTCTATCGTGAGAAAAACCAGCTAAAATAGCTATAGTTGTCTCATGATTAAATAAATAATCTTCGTCAATTTCTGGAACATATTCATTTGTTTTTGAATATGCTGGAACCTTTAAATCAGTATCAAGTCCAAAAATTTCTCTAACAGATAATTCAATATCTGGACTTCCAATATCTATAATTTTTTTTGTATCAGTGCTCATAAATAAGTTCCTTTATTTTATTATTACGATTGTTTAGCAAATTCAGATATAATTTAACAGTGCCCTTGTGATTTTAAAGTTTTATAGGCACTTATCACTTCCTTTAATAGATCCTCTTGTGAGTTATCGCCTCCATTTGTGTCCGGATGAAGACTTTTCACAACTTCTTTAAATTTTTTTCTTATATCAGTTTTGCTTGAAAGAGCGCTGAAATCAAGAAGCTTGTATGCCTTTTCTGAAATTTTACCTTTTTTTATTTTAGACTGTCTTTCGTATTTAGATGTTTTTTCTTTTTCAAATAAATCAAAAGGGTCGTCAAAAGCACTACCATCATTCTTTGCAAACTTTGAAAAGTAATTAGCTTGGGGATTTGTACCTGATTTCCAAGTCGGTCTATGTCCAATTATTGCAGAAATTTGATAGTCAATAATTTCTTCTTCGCTCATACCCTCAAAGAAATTATAATTCTTATTAAATTCTTTTATATGATTGAGGCAATAAAAGAATTTTGCTGTTGATTTGGTTTTTGCCTGGAATTCACCATGTTCATTGCAACCCCCATAATCACAAGGTCGATTCTTGGATAAATTTTTTGGTTTTATCCTTAAATTATTAAAATATTTTGGGTTCGGCCTCATTTTCAGATTAATTCCTGTATTATTCATAAACATTCGATTTTAACTTATAATCTGATATAGATAAAATATAAAAATGGAAATAAAAGAAAAAATTATAAAAAAATTATCGTTGGCACTTTCTCCTTTGTTTATTGAAGTAGAGGACCAATCATATTTGCATGCAGGTCATAATAAAGATGCTAAGAATGGTGGAACACATTTTAAGATATCTATAAAATCTAGTGAATTTAATAATATTAAACCTATTGAAAGACATAGAATTGCTATGAGTATTCTTAAAGAAGAATTTAATAATGGATTACATGCTGTTTCATTTGATTTAAAGGGTTCAAAAGATTAAATCTTAACTAGATTTTATATAAATCTTCTCGGGGGGTTAAATTTTATTGATGCTTAAAAAAAATATTTATACATTTATTTTTATAATTTTATTCTACTCAAATCATATTGCTTTGGCTCAAGATAATGCGATAGAGGAAATTATAGTTACTGGGTCTTATATTAAAGTTACTTCAAAAGATGGATCATCACCAGTAGACATTATCACAAGAGAAGAAATTGATGGGCTTGGAGCTTTTTTAGCATCTGATATTACAAGAAACTTGTCCATTAATTCAGGATCTGAAAATAATACTGATGCATTTACTTCAGGTAGCACGCAAGGTACCTCGAATATTAATTTGAGAGGATTAGGTTTATCTTCGACGTTAGTTTTGGTTGATGGAAGAAGACAAACAGTAACTGGTGCAACAGCAAACGATGGAAGTGTTTTTGTTAATACATCTACCATCCCCTTAATAGCTATTCAAAGAGTTGAGGTTCTTAAGGAAGGGGCAGCATCAATATATGGTTCAGATGCAGTTGCTGGAGTAGTTAATTATATTTTTCGAAGAGATTTTGTTGGCGCTGAATTTGAATTATCTAATCAAAGAGCAGATGCAGGAGGTCAAGAGGATAGATCATTAAGCCTTATAGTTGGAGATGAAACTAATAGTTTAAATTGGGTTTTATCAGCAAGCCTTCTTGATCGTTCAGCTATGAGGGGAATTGAAAAACCTGAAATTTCTCAATTAGCAGTTAGTGGTTTAGGAAATAGCTTCCTCCTTTTTGGTCCGTCAAATGTTAATCAAGGGCCTTATGAAGGCTCTTATAACACATTTGAAAATGTACCAGATGCAAACTGTATTGAAAATAAAGGTATTATTATTCCACAAGTTAGTGGTTCACGATGCGGTTTTTTATATGGACCAAGATTCAATCTTGTAAATGATGAAGATCATGAAAATTTTTATGGTTCAATAAAACAAGAATTGAACAATGGAATAATTATTGATGCAGACTTTATGTATTCTTCAGCCAAAGTAAATGACAATCCTCAATCACCATCTTATCCTGCCCTTTCTTATTTGGAGACTAGTAATTTGATAATGCCGGCAACAGCAGGAAATCCTTTTGGTGTTCCTGTAATGTGGCTTGGACGTCCTTTAGGATCATCCTATCCATCCCCCTTGGCTCCAAGAAGCATTGATACTAAAAGATTTTCATTAGGCATGTCCGGTGAATTTAGAAATGGCTTTGATTGGGATATTCATTTTACTTCAAGTGAAGACGAAGGATATATTAGCCAGCCCGATACAAGCACTCAAAGATTTACGAGCGCCATTAAAGGACAAGGCGGTGAAGCAGGTGATCAAACATGGAATCTTTTTGATTCTTCTGCTAATACATCCTCGCTAGTCGACTGGATCTCAACAAAACAAGAAACATGGACTAACAATCAATTGGATGTTTTAGATTTTGTTTTTTCTGGAGATATAAAAACTAATGAGTTTGGAAATATTTCTATGGCAGCAGGTTTACAGCTTAGAAAAGAAGAATTTTCTGTAACACGCGATAAAGACTCGCGTATAGAATTTGATGCTAATGGAAATATTTCAAAATCAGCGGATTTATTATTTTTAGGCGGTGGTATAGAGGCAAGTTCAAAAAGAGATGCAATGGCAGCTTTTGCTGAATTTTCTATTCCGTTAGGTGATAAGCTTTTACTTAAAACAGCACTTCGATATGAAGAATTGGAAGATGATAATACTTTTGATCCGAAGATATCGTTACGTTACCAACTTTCAGATACTGTTGTTTTACGAGGATCATTAAGTACATCTTTTCGTGAACCTTCATTATCACAGCTTTATTCAGGCCAGGTTAGTTTGCAAGGTATTCAGGATTACTCTGAAGGAAGCCCAAAAGGCGGAACCACTTTTATTCGCATTGCTCAAAATGGAAACGATGGACTATCTCCCGAAGAGTCTGAAAATATAAATCTTGGTATTCTCTGGAATCCTAAAGATAATTTAAGTTTTAAAATGGATTATTGGGCAATAGATTATTCAAATGTTATCACAATAGAAAGTCCGCAAGGTAAGGTGATAAATAATCCATTAGACTCAGATGTTAAGAGAACAGTTGATGGAACCCTTATAGGTGTAACAACAAAATATTTTAATGCTGCAAATGTCGATACCAATGGTATTGATATTGAAATAAATTATAGTTTTGATACTGATTTAGGTTCATTAAATATCGGAGTGAGGGGAACACATATTTTGAAATATGAGATTCCGGATGCATCAGGTGGATCTAAAGATGTAGTTGGATTATTTAACCATGACAATTTTGCTAGATCATTGCCTGAAACTAAAATTATTTTAAATGCAGACCTAATTAATAATCAGCATAGATTTTCATTACTTGGTCGTTATACATCCGATTATAAAACGAATCGTGTACTAAGTTCTTCAGCAGTAGAGTTGGGGTATAATCAAAATATAGATGAATGGTTAAGTATTGATTCAAGATATAATTATTCCTTTGAGTTTGATGAAAATCAGATGCAATTTAGTTTAGGTATTAAAAATATTTTTGATGAGAACGCTCCTCAAGTCTACGATGCAGCTAATTTTAGTTATGATCCAAGGCAGCATGACCCAAGAGGGCGATTAACTTATATTGGACTAAAACTATTAAGATAGTTGAAACCCTAGATTAAACTTTTTCTATTCGTAGAGAAGTAATTTGATTTCTTTTTCTGCCCAATATTTTAAACTTAAATCCATAAAAGATATAAGCGCTTCCTACCTTTGGTATAGTCTGAGATTCATGGATTATCAGTCCAGCTAAAGTCGTTGCTTCAGTATCAGGAATGTCCCAACCATAATTTCTATTAAGATCTCGTATGCTCATACCGCCATCAACATCAATTGAATTAGGCATTTGGGATATAACTTCTTCAGTATCTAAATCATGTTCATCGTCAATCTGACCGACAATTTCTTCTAATATATCTTCTAAGGTTATCAGTCCCATTATTGATCCATACTCATCAACAACTAAGGCCATATGAAGTTTTTTATCTAGGAAGGCGTTAAGTTGCTCTTTTAAACTGGTTGTTTCAGGAACAAACCAAGGCTTAGATAAGATTTTTCTTATATTAATATTTTGAAAATCATTGTTGTTTTGAAAAGCCTCTTTTGTTAAAGATTTAATATGCAATAAACCAATAAAATTATCTGTATTTTCTTCCCAAACAGGTATTCTAGTAAATGGAGATGAAAGAATTTCAGTGAATATTTTTTCATTAATTTCATTAATATCAATTGCTGTAATATTTTTTCTGTGAACCATTACATCTTCAACTGTAATTTCCGGAAGATCGAGAATTGCACCGAGCATATCACGGTCACCTTTCTTAACCTCACCCTCTTGGTGGTGAATAGAAATTTGTCCTCTTAACTCATCATGTGCATCAACAAGTTTTTCAGAATTATTATTGTCTTTAACAAAATAACTCGATGCTTTTTGAGCAAGATTTGCTATTGGGCCTAATATTTTAACAGTTATTTTAATAAATAAGGCGGCTTTCAATGCCCATCTATCTGAGTACTTTAATGCTAAAACCTTAGGAAGTATTTCGGCAAAAATTACAACTAAGGATGTCATAATTATTGTTGCTATTATTACCCCAACATCACCAAAAATTGATATAAAAAGACTAGTTGTTAAGGCTGATGCAAGAATATTAACTAAGTTATTTCCTAATAAGAGAGTGCTTATTAAAGTATCTTGTTGGGCAATTAATGTTTCTACTACTTCTGCTTTCTTGTTTCCTTCATCTGATAAGTGCCTTATTCTAGCTTTTGATACTGCTGTTAAAGCCGTTTCTGATCCAGAGAAAAAGGCAGATATTAATAATAATCCTAAAATCGACCCGATAAAAATAGCAAGTGTAGTTAGCATTTATTTGAATCCTACTGATATTAGAAAATCATTGATAACATTATCCTCTACACCATTTTTTATAAAGGCTTCACCAATACCATTAAGTAAAATTAAAGTATTTTTATCATCTTTTCTCTTCTTGTCTTTTGACAAAATATCAGTTATTTCGATTGCCTTAAGTTCAACTTTTAGATCCGAGCAATGAGATGGGATTCCAGCATCTTCTATTAAGGCTATTATTTGATTTGTATCATCAGCCGAACAAAGATTGATTTTATTTGAGAATTGAGCTGATAAACACATACCAAGTCCAACTGCTTCACCGTGCAGTATTTTTGATCCATTATTATTCATTTTATTTTCGATCGCATGGCCAAAAGTGTGGCCAAGGTTTAGTAAGGCTCTCGAGCCGTTTTCATACTCGTCTTTTTCAACAATTTGAGCCTTCATTTTGCAAGATGTAGCAACAGCCTCAACAAGTAAGTCTGTATTTAAATCAAGGAGCTCTTTCTGACTAACTTTTAACCATTCAAAAAAAGCTTTATTCCCTAAAACTGCATATTTTATAACCTCTGCATAACCTGATATTATTTCTTTATGTGGAAGCGTCGATAACAAACTAACATCGGCAATAACTGCTTTAGGCTGATAAAATGCACCAACTAAGTTTTTCCCCTCACCCATATTGATTGCGGTTTTACCTCCAACTGATGAGTCAACCTGGGATAATAGTGTAGTGGGTATTTGTATGAAATCAATTCCTCGAAATATAATTGAAGCCGTAAAGCCAACAAGGTCGCCAATTACTCCTCCACCAAGAGCAATAAGAGTATCCTGCCGTTCAATTTTTAAATTTAGTAATTCTTTTATTAAGTTTTCAAGTTGAGAGAAGCTCTTACTCTTTTCTCCTGATGGAATAATAACTACTTGTGTTTCTATACCGCCATCATCAAGAATTTTTCTTATAGTCGGCAGAACAAAACCTGCTACATTTTCATCAGTAATAATAAATACTTTTGGTCTGGTAATAATTTTTGATACAACATTAAAAAGTATATCACCAATATTATCATTGATTAAAATCTTATAAGATCGATCCTTTAGGTCTATATTTATATCTTTATATTTTTTCATTTTTTTCAATTATAAGATAATCTTCTAAAGATTTAAGAATTTTTTTAATAATTAGAGATTTATCTAAACCATCAACAGTTATTTCTATATCTGCTTTAGAGTATTCATTCTCTCTCTCTTTTAAAAGTGACAATAGCATTTCTTTTTGATTATCTACATTAAGAAGTGGTCTTTTTTTGGAGTTTTTTAATCTCTCTAATAGCGTTTCTTCATTTGCTCTTAGCCAAATCGAGATACATTTTTTTTTTATATTTTTTTGAGTTTTTTGATTAATAAAGGCTCCTCCTCCCGAAGCTATAACTGATTGTGCTTTATTAATTAATGATTCAAAAATCTCACCTTCTTTCTCTCGAAAATAATTTTCCCCATATTTTTTAAATATATCGCTAATTGATAGATCTAACAGCAATTCAACTTCATTATCAGAGTCATAAAACGGTAGAATAGTTTCGGAGGATAAGAGTTTTCCAATTGAGGTTTTACCAACACCCATCATACCCACTAAAACAATTGAGCGATTATCTTGATATTTAAAAGTATTTTTTTCCATCATAAGATTTATAACGTTATTAATGAAATAATATAACCTTATATTTTGTATAATTATTTAATTAGCATTATTTTATAGCCAAACAGTTATAATATTATTTTAGGAGAGTAACTTTGAAAATAGATTATAAAATTATTATTTCATTAATTGTGGTTTTATTTTTGATTTTAATTTTTGCCTTAAATTTTGTAGAGCCAGAGGTTAAGGAAATTAATAAAATAATACTAAATAATGATATAAACTTTAGGTAAGTGATAAAGTAGTGAAAAATTTAGATAATAAAGCTAATTGGATACAATATTGGTCAAAGAATTTAAAAAGATTCGATATTTTTTTTGATCATCTCTATATGGTCAAAGGGTTAAGTAAAAATTCAATTAAATCTTATAAGGATGATTTTAAGAGTTTATGTTCCTTTGTTTGGAACAAAGAGTGGTTTAGAGAATCTACGTATCCAAATAAAAAAACTAATTACTCAGAAATAGACTCTTTTGTAAATGATTTTGAGGCTCATTATATTGAAGATTTTTCAGTTGATGAAATAAGAGAATACTTTTTAGAGTTAAGAAAAAAGGGCTTTAAAGAAACGACTTTAAATCGACGCATTTCTGCCTTTAATCAATTCTTTCTTTTTGAGACCAACGAATCTAGGCTTAAAGAAAACCCTATGGACTCTATTGAAAGGATCGCTTCAAAAAGAAAACTACCTGATGTCCTTACTGAATCTGAGGTAGAAAATGTTTTAAATTTTGTTAGAGAATCTTCTGCAGGAAAAAATGGGCATAAAAAGAAAAAAAACCTAAGGACAACGTGCATTATTGAAATTTTATATGCAACTGGCATGCGAGTAAGTGAATTAACTACATTAAGAGTATCCGACTTAAGACTGCAGAGAAGAATTTTAAATGTTTTAGGAAAGGGTGACAAACAAAGGATTGTCCCTATAACAGTTCGAACTGCAAATATTATTAAAGAATGGAAGGAGTATGTTCCAGAATCTTCTGACTATTTATTTCCATCTTATGGCATGAGTGGTCATATCACTAGGGACTCTATTAATAAGTTGCTTGCTGATATTTCTTTAGAAACAAATATTGACAGAAAGCGATTAACTCCTCATAAATTGCGCCATGCATTTGCCACTCATATTATGAATCGTGGTGCAGATATAAGGGTGGTTCAAGAGTTGTTAGGTCATTCAAGTATTTCAACAACAGAAATATATACTCATATTCTTGAATCGCGAATGGTTGAGTCTTTGAAAAATTCTCACCCCCTTTCTAAAGGAACTGAATAGATGCTGTATTTTAAAAATTTTGAGTTAAAATAAAGAATGGTTAATTATTTAAATTTTGAAAAGTCTTTGTCTGAGATTGAGGGCAGAATTCGTGAACTTAATGAGGTAAGGCTTGACGATGATAATTCCTCTGTATCTCTTGATGAAATAAATAAATTAGAGGTAAAGGCTCAGGAAACCCTTGAGGCGATCTATAAAGATTTAAGTACTTGGGAAAAGACCCAAGTTGCAAGACACCCTGAAAGACCTCATTTTCTTGATTATTCCAAGGGGCTGGCTAGTAATTTTATTCCACTTTCAGGTGACAGATCTTTTGGAGAAGACAGCGCTATAATTGGTGGTATTGCAAAAATTGATGATACGTCAGTAATGCTAATTGGTCATGAGAAGGGTTTTAATACTGAAACTCGATTAAAGCATAATTTTGGTATGGCTCACCCTGAGGGTTATAGAAAATCGATAAGGTTAATGAAATTAGCTGAGCGATTTGGATTACCTGTTATAACTTTTATTGATACTCCAGGTGCTTATCCGGGTGTTGGAGCTGAAGAGCGAGGGCAATCGGAAGCAATAGCGCGCTCGACAGATTGTACGCTATCATTAGGTGTTCCGGTGGTATCAATAATTATTGGAGAAGGAGGCTCCGGTGGAGCCATTGCTTTGGCAGCTGCCAATAAGGTTTTAATGTTAGAACATTCAATATACACAGTGGCTTCCCCAGAAGCTTCAGCATCGATTCTTTGGAGAAGCTCAGAGAAAGCTGAACTTGCTGCTACTGCGATGAAAATAACCTCAAAAGACCTTCAACGTTTAGGAATAATTGATGAAATCATTGAAGAGCCAATTGGCGGGGCACATAGAGAGCGACCTCAGGCCATTATGCAAACTAAATTAGCAATAATGAAAAGTCTTGATGGACTTATGTCTTTAACTTCCGATGACTTAAAAAAGCATAGAAGAGAAAAGTTCTTAAAGATTGGAAGAAATCTATAATAAATTAATTTTTTCCGTGACAATTTTTATATTTTTTACCAGATCCACATGGGCACATTTCATTCCGACCAACCTTACCCCAAGTACTAGGATTATTTGGGTCAATTTCTGTATCTTTAGTTTTATTTTTAACTGTTTGATTTTTATTTATATTTTGATCTTTATTATGATGAGTTTCAATTTGGTTTTTATTTTCATTTAATTTTTCAATTGCTTCATCCGATACCATTCTTATGTGAAATAATGTTCTTGTCACATCCTCACGAAATTTATTAAGTAAGTTTTCGAATAATAAAAAAGATTCAGACTTATACTCATTAAGAGGATCTCTTTGGCCATAACCCCTAATCCCAACTATTTGCCTAAGGTCCTCTAATTGGCCAAGGTGATCGGTCCAGTTCTGATCAATTATTTGCATTAGAATAGATTTTTCTATGCTATCTGAAATTTCTTCGCCAAATCCTTCTCGTTTTCTAAGATACTCTTCATCAAAGTATTGATTTAACTTTACCTCTATCTGTTCCGAGTCTATTTCAGTATTTTTAAGCCAGTCCTTAATGGGTGGTCTTAGATTAAAAATCCTTTTTATTTCTTTATCCATTAATTCAGAGTCCCAATCATCAATAAATGAATTTTCTGGTATTGCTTTATTTAAAATTTCATTAACAACCTCAAGTCTCATTTCGTTAATTGTTTCATTAACATTTTCTTGTTTTAACAAGTCTAACCTTTGTTCAAAGATAACTTTTCTTTGATCATTCATAACATTATCAAATTTTAAAAGTGTTTTTCTAATTTCAAAATTTCTCGACTCAACTTTTTTCTGAGCCCTTTCTAGCGCGGTATTGATCCATGGGTGCACTATCGATTCACCCTCTTCTAATCCTAATTTCTTAAGTATAAGATCAAGTCTATCAGATCCAAATATTCTCATAAGATCATCTTCTAGGCTTAAGTAAAATTTCGATTCTCCTGCATCACCTTGCCTTCCAGACCTTCCTCTTAGCTGATTGTCTATTCGCCTACTCTCATGTCGTTCTGTACCTATTACGTATAATCCACCAGCATTAATAGTTTTAGCTCTACCATCATCTGAATTATCAGCTCCTCCTAGTTGAATATCTGTACCTCTCCCAGCCATATTAGTTGCAATAGTCACTTTTCCATAGTTTCCAGCTTGAGCTATTATTTCAGCCTCTTGTTCGTGATATTTTGCATTTAAAACACTGTGATCTATTTTTTTATTTTTAAGAAGTTTCGATAAATATTCCGATCTTTCAATACTTGTAGTTCCAACCAAAACAGGCTGACCTTTTTTGTTAGATTTGATTATTGATTCAATTATGGCGCTATATTTTTCTTCAGCAGTTCTATAAATTTCATCATCATGATCTTTTCTTGTGATTTTTATATTCGGAGGAATTGAAATAACATCGAGATTATAAATATCAAGGAACTCCTCTGATTCTGTATTAGCTGTTCCAGTCATTCCAGATAATTTATTATATAGCCTGAAGTAATTTTGGAAAGTAATAGAGGCCATAGTTCTATTTTCAGGCTGAATCATAACCTTTTCTTTTGCCTCAAGGGCTTGGTGTAGACCATCAGAAAATCTTCTGCCCTCCATCATTCTTCCTGTAAATTCATCAATAATAATAACTTGATTATCTTTAACTAAGTAATCTGTATCTTTATTAAATATTTTATGAGCTTTGAGAGCCTGGTTTACGTGATGTACAAGGCTTACATTCTCCATATCATATATACTTGAATCTTTATCCATTAGATTTTCTTTAACTAATAATTCATCAAGAAACTCGTTACCTTCGTCAGTCAATGTTACGTTTTTTGATTTTTCATCAATATCAATATGATTTAAAGAAATTTTGGGAATTATTTTATCAATTTTATTATAAAGTTGAGACTTATCCTCTACCTGACCGGAAATTATTAGAGGTGTTCTTGCCTCATCAATTAAAATAGAATCTACTTCATCTACAATAGCAAAATGATGACCCCTTTGAACAAGTTGGTCCATATTATATTTCATATTATCTCTTAAATAATCAAAGCCAAATTCATTATTTGTTCCATAAGTAATATCTGCTTGATAAGATTTTCGTTTTTCTTCTTCATCTAAGTCAGATGTAATTGTTCCAACAGTCATTCCTAAAAAGTTATAGATCTGGCCCATCCACTGAGAGTCACGCTTTGCTAAATAGTCATTAACAGTTACTACGTGAACACCACTTTCTTTAAGAGCATTTAAATAAACTGGGAGAGTTGCTACTAATGTTTTACCCTCGCCAGTCTTCATCTCAGAAATATCACCTTGATTTAAGACTAGACCACCTAATAGCTGAACGTCAAAATGTCTTTGCCCTAGAGTTCTCTTTCCAGCCTCTCTAACAACTGCAAAAGCCTCTACTAGAATGTCATCTAAACTTTCGCCTGATTTAATACGGGATTTAAATTCTAAAGTTTTATTTTTTAAGTCTTTGTCATTTAATTTTTCATACTCTGCTTCAAGCTGATTAATTGCAGCAACCTGAGTATTAAATTTTTTTAGCTTTCTATCATTACTTGATCCGAAAACGTTATTGAGTATTGAGTTAAGACTTGGCATATATTTTTAGTTCCACTATTTATACAAATTCTCTTATACTCATGTAGGTAGAGCGTTGAAAGTTGTCAACCAGACTAAGTAAGATATTGGAATATTATTATATATAGTTTATTTCCTTTAATATAATCCTTTAATAAAAAAGAGAATAAAATGGTTAAAAAAATATCACCACTAGCTCCTAAAAGTTTCCCTAAAATACCTAATATAAAGGGTGTTGAGATTGGTACAGCTAGATCAGGCGTCAAATATAAAGGTAGAAATGATATTTTTACCGCTATTTTTGATAAAGGAACCTCTGTTGCTGGAGTTTTTACACAATCAAGAGTGCCCGCTGAACCTGTAACTTTTTGTAAAAAAAATATAGTAGATGGCAAAGCTAGAGCGCTAATAGTTAATGCTGGTTTTGCAAATGCTTATACTGGAGCTAAGGGTAAAAAAATTAATAAATCAATATCCTCAAATGTAAAAAAAGTACTCAAGTGTAATGAAAAAGATATTTTTATATGTTCTACCGGCGTCATTGGTGAACAGATTCCTCTTAGACCCACTAATAAATCAATAACACAGTCGCTCAAGGAGAGTAACTCAAATTGGAAAAATTGTTCAAAGGCAATTACTACAACTGATACTTTTCCAAAAGCGTCTGGAAGAAAAATTGTTATAGACGGGCAAGAGGTATCACTAACTGGTATTGCGAAAGGGTCAGGAATGATTTCACCTAATATGGCCACAATGCTAGCTTTTATTTTTACTGATGCTGCTATAGATAATAGAGTTCTGCAGACTTTATTGAACCTAGAATTAAGAAATAGCTTTAATGCAATTACTGTAGATAGTGATACCTCAACCAATGATACTGTTCTAGTTTTTGCAACTGGGAAAGCTATGAAAGAAGATGGCGGTAAGCCTATTTCAAGGACTGGTGATCCTAGATTAATTGAATTTAGAAAGGCCTTTAGTGAAATTATGCATGATCTTGCAATACAAATTGTTAGAGATGGTGAGGGAGCTACAAAATTGATTCAAGTAAAGGTATCGGGTGCAGAAAATTCTTCATCTGCAAAGAAAATTGCCAGATCTGTTGCAGATTCTCCATTAGTTAAGACTGCTGTTGGAGCTGCAGATCCTAATTGGGGAAGAATAATAATGGCAATAGGAAAAACAAAAGAATCAATTCAGCCAAAAAAAATAAGTTTAAAAATTGGAAAAAATTTAATTTTAAGAGACGGTGAAGTTTCGAGATCTTATTCTGAAACTAAGACTAAAAAATATATGAAGGGAGATGAAATTCTAGTCGATATTAATTTAGGCATTGGCAAGGGTGATTCAGATATTTGGACTTGTGATTTAACTGAGGGATATGTTCAGATAAACTCAGATTATAGAAGTTAACTTAAAATATGAAAAAACTAAAAACAGTAATGGTTTCTGCAGCTGCTATGGTTGATGTTGATAATAAAGTTTTAATAGCGCAACGTCAAAAGGATAAATTTATGGCGGATTATTGGGAGTTTCCAGGAGGAAAACTAGAAGACGATGAGCTCCCCAATCAGTGCTTAGTAAGGGAAATAAAAGAAGAGCTTGGGGTTGATATAAGTGACTCTTGTTTCACGCCCATTACCTTTACAACTTACGAATATCCAGACTTTTCCGTAATAATTTATTTGTATATATGTAGGGAATGGGATGGCTTTATTCAGGCCAAGGAGGGGCAGTCTTTAAGGTGGTGCCGTCCTAGTGAGCTATTTGAAACTAAAATGTTACCAGCAGATATTCCTTTAATTTCATATTTACGCGATACTGTGTCTTAGGGTTCTACGAATTGATTATTTAGTCTACAATGTCTTGAACTATACAGAGTTATAAAATGTTTTTTTATTCTTTTTTGAAATCTTTGCTTTTTCTATTTGATCCTGAAATTGCTCATAGAATAACAATTAATTATTTAAAATTTGCAAGATTTAAGAAACCTAAATTATATAAAGTACTTCAATCTGAGGTCTTTGGATTAAATTTTCAAAACCCAATTGGAATCGCAGCTGGTTTTGATAAGAATGGTGAGGTTGCTCATAATTTAATTAATTTAGGGTTTGGTTTTTCCGAGGTTGGGACCGTCACGCCAAAACCACAGCCAGGTAATCCTAGGCCTAGAGTTTTTCGATTAAAAGATGATAGAGCCATTATAAATAGGCTGGGTTTTAATAGCGTCGGCTTTAGTGAAGTTAAGACTAAGCTAGAAAAGATTGGAGACAATATTATTGGAGTTAATATTGGAGCAAATAAAAACAGCAAAGACTTTTCTGAAGATTACATCAAAGGGATAAAATTTTTCTCAACTCTAGCATCGTATATTACAATTAATATCTCATCACCAAATACTCCGGGGCTAAGAAATTTAGAAGTTTTAGAAAATTTAGATGTTCTCTTAGATAAGATTAATAATTTAGAGAGAGAAGATTTACTAATTAAAATTCCGATTCTTCTTAAAATTTCTCCCGATCTTGAAGCTGATAATCTTAAATATTTATGTGAAAAAGTATTATCTAGTAAGATTGATGGCCTAATAATATCAAATACAACTATTTCAAGAGATTCAATATCAACCGATACTTTAGAAAAAGGAGGTCTTTCAGGTAAACCTATTTTTGATATATCAACCAAACAACTCAGAATGGCTTATAAATATACAAATGGTAAAATACCTTTAATAGGTGTTGGCGGTGTAGATTCAGCAGAAAAGGCATATGAAAAAATAAAGAATGGAGCTAGCTTAATTCAATTGTATACTGGCCTAGTTTACAATGGTCCAAATTTGATAAAGGATATAAATGAGGATCTTTCATCTCTTATTGAAAGGGATGGGTATAGTAATATTTCGGAAGCCGTTGGTGCGGAGGTTAACTAATAATGAAAGTAAAAATTTACCATAACTCTAGATGTTCAAAATCAAGACAAACGCTTGATATTCTTAAAAGTAAGAATTGTGATATTGAAATCATTGAATACCTTAAGACACCGATGGCGCTTAAAGAGTTAAAGAGTGTTTTGAATAAACTAAATTATGAGCCGCGAGATTTAATTAGAAAAGGCGAAGATATTTATAAAAAAGAAAATCTTTCTAATACATCTTTATCAAATGATTTTCTTATGGAGAAAATGATCCTTAACCCAATTTTGATAGAAAGACCTATAGTGGTATTTAATGATAAAGCAGTTATAGGTAGGCCGCCAGAGAAAGTCCTGGAAATAATATGATTAGATCCCAAAAAAAAATTGAATTTTCTAGCAAAAGAGAGCTAACAAAAACAAATAATCGTTCATTGATTATTGCCTCCGGAATTAATGTTTTTGTTGATAAAGGTGTTGCTGAAGCAACAGTAAGGGATATTATTCGTGCAACTGGATTAGCATCTGGCACTTTCTATAATTATTTTAAGTCAAAAGAAGAGGTCCTTGTGGCTATCTTTGATGACTTTGCGTCAGAAATTGGTGAAAATATAAGAAGTCAAAAGCACAATATGCCAAAAGATTTTGAAGATTTTCTTCGTATTAAAATATCCACTTTTTTAAATTATATCAATAATAAGCCAGAGATATACCTCATTATGAGTAATAATCATAATTTAGTAACGAATTTTAGTATTGCTACTCCTCAGATAATTTCAGAGATTGATTATCTAAAAGAGGAGGTTGTAGAAGGAATAAATGAAGGGATTTTTCCTAAAATTGATGTTGACCTTTTTGCCTTGGTCACACGCCCAGTAGTTGATACTATTGCGCAAGAAATGATTTTACAAAAAAAACTTAGTATTGAAGAATGCACTGATAGATGTGTTAATTTCTTACTCAAAGGTTTCCTAGGTAGCAAGTAATGTTTCGTTCAGTAGTAGTGCATAATTTATCGGATGATTTTTCAAATATTTCTATTGAAAATCTTGATAGAAAAGATCTTGCTCTTGACGAGGTTCGTGTAAAGGTTAATTCTGCATCAGTTAACTTTCCTGATTTATTGATGACTGCTGGTTTATACCAATATAAACCAGAAATTCCATTTACTCTAGGAATGGAATCGTCAGGGGTGATAGTAGAAATTGGATCAGATATAAAAGATTTTAATATTGACGATGAGGTAATAGTAAGCGCTTTTACCGGATCATTTTCTGAGGAGTTAGTTGTTCCTGAAATAAAGGTAAGAAAAAAACCTTTTGGTCTTAATTGGGAGCAAGCATCTACCTACACTGTTGCTTATTTGACTGCTTATGTTTCACTTATAACAAAAGGTGATCTAAAGCCCGGTGAAACATTATTAGTTCATGGTGCTGCAGGAGGAGTTGGGTTGGCGGCTGTTGACATTGGTAAATATATTGGGGCTAAGGTTATTGCGGTTGCCTCAACACAAGAAAAAAGAGACTTTCTTTTGTCTTATGGTGCCGATTTTGTTTTATCGCCTGCTAAAGGTTTTAAAGACCATGTTAAAGAAATAACAAACAATTTAGGAGCAGATGTTATATATGATCCAGTTGGCGGTGATGTTTTTGATGAATCGATAAGATGTATTGCTTGGAATGGCAGACTTCTTGTGGTTGGTTTTGCTTCTGGAAGAATACCATCTATTCCAGTTAATATGCCTTTGATTAAGGGTTTCTCTGTTATTGGTGTAAGGGCTGGTGAGTACGGAAGAAGAAGTCCCCAAGAAGGAAGAGAACATTTTGCTATGATAGATAAACTAATAAGCAATGGTTCACTTAATCCACATATTCATAAAATATATCCTCTAGATCAAACTATCGAAGCATTAAAAGAATTACGTGATAGGAAGGTCATTGGTAAGGTTTGTATTAATCCTTAACAATTATCCTTATTTTAAGCAGGAGAAATTATCATTAAGAAAAATTTACTTTCAATGGAAAAAAGCCCTTACTTGATTCAGCATAAAGATAATCCAGTTCATTGGATGCCTTGGTCTGAAAAAGCTTTTGTTTTAGCAAAAAAAGAAGATAAACCTATTTTACTATCGGTTGGTTATGCCGCTTGTCATTGGTGTCATGTAATGGCTCATGAGTCTTTTGAAGATGAAGGTGTGGCATCTTTAATGAATGAACATTTCATTAATATTAAAGTTGATAGAGAAGAGCGGCCCGATATTGATGCAATTTATATGTCAGCACTTCAGGCAATGGGCGTTCATGGTGGTTGGCCGATGACAATTTTTATGACCCCTGAGAAAAAAGCCTTTTGGGGGGGGACATATTTTTCTAAGGAGCCATTAAATGGAACCCCAAGTTTTCCTAATATCTTAGTTGGAATATCAAATGCTTACAAAAATGATAAAACTCTTATTTCTGAAAACTACAAAGCTATTGATGATGCTATACGCAAAAAAAATACAAAAGATTCTTCAGGGAGCTTGAGTATTGATATTCTTGATAGAGTTTCAGACCAGTTATTAAATTTTTCAGATAAAGAAAATGGTGGATTAAAGGGTGCGCCAAAATTTCCTAATACGGCAACAATTGATAATTTATGGAGAGCTTTTATAAGAACGGGAAGGGAAGATTTTAAAGATCAAGTTCTTTTGACTCTTAGGAGGATATCGAACGGGGGTATCTATGATCAGTTAGGTGGAGGTTTTTCTCGTTATTCGGTTGATGACCAGTGGTTAGTTCCTCACTTTGAAAAAATGCTTTATGACAACGCTTTGTTAATAGATATTTTTTCAACAGTTTATCAGATAGAAAAAGACCCCTTACTTAGGATTAGAGTAGAGGAAACGATAGATTGGGTTGTTTCTGACATGATTACTAGTAATGGAGGAATTTGTTCTGCAATAGACGCAGATAGTGAGGGTGTTGAAGGAAAATATTATGTTTGGAAATCAAAAGAAATTGACGATCTTTTGCAAAATGACTCCAGTCTATTTAAGTCTATTTTTGGCGTCACAGAAGAAGGAAACTTTGAAGGAAATAATATTTTATTTTTTAATGGTTCTGTGACTGATCTTTCTGATCAAAGTATTATTAAATCGCGTTCAACTTTACTTAAAGAGAGAGCGAAAAGGGTAGCCCCTCTTCTGGATGATAAAATTTTGACTGACTGGAATGGCTTAATGATAGGGGCTCTTGCTAGGGCATCAAAAATATTTAGTAATGAAGATTGGATTGAGCATGCAGAAAAAGCTTATGAATTTATTATAAATAATTTGATAATTGATGATGTTCTTTATCATAGCTGGCGCGAAGGCGAGGTTAGAGGAATAGCCATGCTAGATGACCATGTTGCATTAATTGATGCATCGATTTCTCTTTATACCGTTACTCATAATGAAAAGTATTTAAATATAGCTGATACTCAATTATCGTATTTGAATAAATATTTTCTTGATGAGGAAAGGGGGGGGTACTATTTAACCTCAGTAAATGCAGATGATGTTCCTATTCGGATGAAAATATCTAGCGATAGCGCAACCCCTTCTGGAAACGGTCTTCTTTTTAAAACTTTAGTTACCTGGTGGAGGCTATCAGGTCGAATTGATTTGAAAGAAAATATCTCCATGCTGGAAAAGAGCTTTGGTAAGGTGGTAGCTGAAAATTTTTCTAGTCATTGTACCTGGATTTCTGGTTTTGAGTCCTTTTATAAGGGTGTTGATTTTATTGTAGTTGGCGATCCAAAAAGTTCTGTTGTTAAAGAAATGGTAAATAATATTGGTAATTTAAAGCTCAATGATTCCATGCTAACTATAATAAATTCTGACGATGATTTGCCAAAAAATCATCCGGCTTTCGGTAAGACTAATGTTAGCCAGGCAACAACTTATATTTGTAAAGAGCAGACTTGTTCACCCCCAATACTGGATCCAGATAAAATCAAACAAAATTTATTTGAATAGTGTACATTATTCAAAAATAATGTTTCTATATAAAAAATTTATGGAGAAACGGGTTTATGCCAAGTGGTGGAATACGATCTGGAGCAGGAAGACCAAAGGGCCAAGGTAAGTTTGGTGAGGTAACCAAACCTGTACGAATTCCTATTAGTATGATTGATAGTGTTATGACTTTTATACAAAGTTATGATTTATCTCTACCAATTTACAGCAACAAAGTTAATGCTGGTTTTCCGTCACCAGCAGATGACCATATGGAAGGAAAGCTTGACCTGAATACTCATTTAATTAAACACCCTTCTGCAACTTTTTTTGTCAAGGCTACTGGTGACTCAATGATTGGCGCAGGTATTCACGAAGGAGATATTTTAGTTGTTGATAGAAGCTTAGAAGCTAGGAATGGAAAAGTAGTTATTGCAGCTGTTGATGGTAATCTGACTGTTAAAAGATTAAAAAAAAGTGGAAAAGACACGCTTCTTTCTCCTGAGAATAATAATTACAAACCTATAAAGTTAACAGAAAATAATGATGTAGTTATTTGGGGTGTAGTTACTAATGTAATTCATAAAGTCTAGCCTTGAAAACATTGTTTGCTCTTGTTGACTGTAATAATTTCTATGTATCGTGTGAACGAGTTTTTAACCCTTATTTAATAAATCAACCTGTGGTCGTTTTATCCAATAATGATGGATGTATTATTGCTCGCTCTAACGAGGCAAAAGCTCTTAATATACCTATGGGGGCTCCCTTTCATATCTATAGGGACTTTATTAATGCGCATAGGGTTAAGGTTTATTCATCTAATTATCCGTTATACGGTGATATGTCGAATAGAGTTATGATGTCTCTTGCTGAATTTAATCCAAATTTAGAAGTTTACTCAATTGACGAAGCCTTTCTAAAATTTAATCAAACTAGTGGAACTAATTCTAGGCGTGGTACTTTAAAAATTAAAGAAAGTATTTTTAAATGGACAGGAATACCGGTTTCAATAGGCCTTGGACCCACAAAAACTTTAGCAAAGATTGCAAATACTTTCGCTAAGAAAAATAATCATCATGGAGTTTTTGATTTGAGTTCGAAAACAAAACAAGAAGAAACCCTTAAAGATATTAATATTGAAAATATATGGGGTATTTCAAAGCGTTGGGGCTCTAAGCTTAGGATGATCGGTATTGGCAATGCGTTACAGTTACGTGATTCATCCCCTCGCAGGATAAGGCAATATCTAGGTGTCGTTGTTGAGCGTATTGTTTATGAATTACAGGGTGTGGCCTGTCTCGATATTAACGAAATATTACCAAAGAAAAATATTATGTGCTCTCGTTCTTTTGGAAACGTTATTAGTGAAAAGACCATATTAAAACAATTTATTGTTGAGCATACAATACGCGCTTGTGAGAAGATGCGAAATCAAAACACTCGAGCGCAAAGTGTGTATATCTTTTTAAAAACAAACAAATTTAATAAAGAAAAACAGTATAATGGAGGAATAGTACTTGGGTTAAACACGCCTTGCAGTGATACAGCTCAAATAATAAAATTAACATCTTCTGCGGTAGATATGATTTATCGACCAGGATATTTGTACCAAAAAGCTGGGATTATGCTTCTTGATTTAATACCAGAAGGTATAAATCAGTATGATTTTTTTGAAAATACAAATTATAGCCTATCTGATAAGCGCATGAAGGTCGTTGATTTACTTAATAAAAAATTTGGAGCTGGGACTATAGCTAATGGGGGTTTACGATCGAAGAATAAAGAAAAGTGGGATAGTAAGAAGTATTATTTGTCTCCAAGATATACAACACAGTGGGACGAATTACCACATGTCACTTAGATTAACCTTTTAATATATATAACTAAATTATTATTTATTAAATTATAAAATGGCGAGAAAGACTGATGGCAACAATAAATTTATCATCAAACAATGATGTAATTATTCCTACAAATGATAACACAGACTACAGAGGTTTGGCCGGTGACGATACTTATATTTTAATTTCACAAAAAAGTTCTACCTCAGTATCAATAATCGATACAGAAGGTAATAATGTTATTCAATTACCTGAATGGTCAAAGATAAAATCAATAGTGGCAGCCAAGACTGCACTTAAAATAACTTGCGATGATATGACAGTTTTTACCATAAACGGAGCTGATAAATTTTCATATGATATAGGTGGGAATTTAACAAGTAATAGCCTAGGCAATATAAAAACATTTACAGAGTTCGTAAATATTTTCAATTTAACACCTCCCTCCTCAGGAACAGTAAATGCTAGTACGAATAAAATTGTTTTCGATGATGCTTTTAGAACTCTTTATGAAGTTACAGTTAAAAAAGAAGATAATGGTAATAAATATTATCTTAATAATGAGTTAAGCCCAGATCTTGCGCTGTCATCAGGAGAGAAATATGTTTTTGATCTTAACGATGCTACAGCCTCAAATCATCCACTATCTATTTCTGAAACAAAAAATGGCACTCATAATGAAGGAGTTTCGATAAGCGAAGGTATAAATTATTTTATAAAAGGTTATAGTAAAACTGAACAAGAATTCTCTTCGTCGTTTTCCTCCGATAATAGTCTTGAAAATGCATTTGTAGTTTTTGAGCCATCATCAGATGATACAGTACTATATTATTATTGTTTATTTCATAGTGGTATGGCAAATGATGCGAAAATTCTTATTGATAACTACGTTGAGAAGATCCCTGAAATTGTTGCAACTAGTATAGCTGTTCAAAGTGTGGGCGCATCAGATTACAGCTTTACTACACAAGGGTTGCAAGCAAATGATCCAGTATTGACTCTAGAAAGGGGTAAAACATATGAATTTGAAGTTTCAGCGCAAGGTCATCCTTTTTGGATAAAGACTGATCAAATTAGTGGCTCCTCAAGTCAATATAACGACGGTATAACTAATAATGGTCTATCAAATGGTAAGCTAATTTTTACTGTTCCTTCTGATGCGCCATCAACATTGTATTATATTTGTCAAATTCATAGTAATATGACAGGCGTGATAAATATTGTTGATAACAATAATGGAACAATCATTGAAACTAGTTCAAGTAATTCAGATAGTTCTTCAGCATCACCACCAAGCTATGGCTATAGTTTAGATATAGAATTAGCTTTTAGTAACGACCAAGATTTCATACCGACTAGCGGATATGATATATAATAGGACAATAGATGGCTAATTACTTAACAGTAGCTTTATTTTCAATAATGGTTTTTTATTCTTTTGGAATAGCTATCAATGTTCATAGAACTTTAGATAAAGAAAATGCAGGTAAGCTTTTAAGAAAACTTTTCCCTATTTATTTTTTATGGGGAATTTTTATTTCTATACTAGCAGAAGTTATCTTTTTACTGAAAGGCCAGCAAGAGCAAGCATTTATAATGGCAATTATTGTTATAGGATATCTTTACTCTAGACAAATCTTGGTGCCAAAGATTAATGAAAGTAGAGACTTAGCAAATGGAGGAGATGAAAGATCAAAAAAGACTTTCCATTCGCTCCATTTTCAAAGCGTAACAATCAATTTAATACAAATGCTACTATTAGTAATTATACTATTTATTTAGACAGATCTCTTGGCTTTATCAGCATCGTTTGATGATTTTATCATGTTACGAATACCGTCCCAATCATCATCCGATAATTTATCTAGACTCTGATAGAAATTTCCAGCTGATCCAAGGTGGCTTGCACCATCAATAGCTATTGTCTGACCGGTAAGGTAATCACATCCATCGGCCATTAAGAATGTAGCTAAGTTTCGAAGTTCTTGCATTTCACCATTTCTTCTCATTGGTATCTTTGCATCATTCTCATTTGAATCAGTATCCTGGCCAGGGCTTAGTCTTTCCCACGCACCTTTTGTAGGAAAAGGTCCGGGAGCAATAGCATTTAATCTAATGCCATAGTGACCCCATTCTGCCGCAAGAGATTTAGTCATAATATTTACGCCTGCCTTTGACATTGCTGAAGGAACTGTAAAAGGCCCACCATTCCATATCCAAGTAGTTAGGATTGATATAACCGATCCTTTGACTTCTTGCTCAATCCAGCGAGTACCGCATGCATGTGTTAGATAAAAAGACCCACGAAACACTATATTAGAAATTGCTTCGAATCCTTTTGGACTAATATCTTTTGTTGGAGAAATAAAATTACCAGCCGCATTATTAACCAGTCCTGTCAAAGCTCCGCCATCATTCCAGATTGTATCTATCATGTCATTAACTGCTTCCGAAACCCTAATATCACAAGCAAAACCTTTTATTTTACCGCCTTGATCAGTGATTTCTTTTACAGTCTCATCTAAGACCGCTTGCCTTCTACCGCAAATATAAACTTCAGCACCTAACTCAGCATATTCTGATGCCATTTCTTTTCCTAAACCAGTGCCACCACCAGTAACTAGAATTCTTTTTCCTTTAAGGATGTCTTTTTGAAACATATGATTTTCCTATATTAATTTTAAACGTGTGAACAATATTGAAACTATCCAACCTAATAGTCCAGATAAAATAATAGCAATAATTCCGTATAGCAATGGAAATTTATTAGCAAAAAGCCAAATTAATCTTGCAAAACCTGCTTGTTTTAAATCTATAGAACTTTCTGCATATGAAATAGCTTCTCCATTTTGGAAAAGAAAATATCGAACAAAATACTTACCCTGCAGGGAGTTTGGGGGTAAAAGAAATTCAGTTCTAAAAAGGCCAACTTTTCCTGGACCAGATCTCAAAATTATATTCCCCTCTTTTTCTAAAAACTGTCCGCTATCATGCATTTCTGATCTTAATCTTGCATCAAATTTAATTTGTTTAATTGTGCTGTGCTTAATATTTGCCCTTCCAAGAGGAAGATTATTTATACCTAATCCTAATTTATTAAGACTCTCCTGGCTCGCAATTTTTAAAAATGGTTTGGAACTAAGTATATTATAATAACTTGGTACATTTTTATAATAGGATTTTCCTCGGCCAAGCCATAATCCAAAAAACCTTCTTTTTTCCTGCATAGTTTGATTTTTTGGTGGCCCAACAATTTCAATAATAATATCTCTTTTCCCTGTTGGCGTTGCCCCAAACAGAACAACGCGCGTACCAGCTATACCTGGATTAATTTGAACATCTCTTTCATTAGTATCAATAACTAAATCTAGTGGAGCTTGCGCGCATAAGACTACAAGGATAAAGGTAATTTTAATATATAATTTCATTAATGTGACCCCCCACCTATAAGGAGAGTAATAGTCTCACTTGGCCTTATTAATAAATCTAGAGCCATAACAATTCCAACGCTCAAAACAAGAACCGCTAGTGAAGCTCTAAGCATGGGTCCTTGGAGTTTACTACTTAATCTAACCCCGATTTGTGCACCAATAGCTCCGCCTAATAACAAGATTAATGCTAATAGTATATCAACGGTTTGATTATGATATGAGTGAAGAAGTGTTACAATCGCTGTAACAAAAATTATTTGGTATAATGAAGTTCCTATCACCACAGAAGTTGGCATTCTTATAATATATATCATGGCGGGGATCATAATAAACCCTCCACCAACACCCATTATGGAAGCTAAAACTCCAACAATGAAACCAATCAAAAGAGGAGGTAATATAGAAATATATAAACCAGACTTTTTAAACCTCATTCTAAACGGTAGTCCCATGATCCAAGAATGATGATATGTCTTAGATCGCTTTTTTTTATGAAATAATCCCATGCTGTCAAGACTTTCATAAAGCATAAAGGAACCAACACCCGTTAAGAATAAAAAATATGTTAAGGTTATCAAAAGATCTATCAGCCCTATTTTTATAAGAGAATTAAAAATAGTAATACCAACGAAAGAACCAACGATACCTCCAATCAAAAGGAGATTGCCAAGTTTAATATCTACTGAGTTTCTTTTTAAATGTCCTATCGTTCCTGATAATGAAGATCCAACAATATGATTTGCTTCTGATGCAACTGCAACTGCAGGCGGAATACCAAGAAGAACTAATAAGGGTGTCATCAGGAAGCCACCGCCTACACCAAACATACCTGATAGTATTCCAACCAACATTCCCAGTATAAGAAATATTATCGGATTAATTGAAAGTTCTGCAATTGGTAGATAAAGTTCCATAATAAATAATAACGTAATACATTTAAAAAATAAGGCTAGTCTGTATAAAATTCTTTAATAACAATAGAGACAGTTTTATTTTAATAATATATAAATTTGTTAAAAATAAGTTTATCAAAAAATATAGAGGTAGAGAAAAATGACAGAAGCTTGGATAATTGATGCTTGCAGAACTCCACGAGGAATTGGTAAAGCAGGTAAGGGAGCATTAAGCTCAATGCACCCTCAACATTTAGGTGCAGCAGTTCTTAAGGCAATAGCTGAAAGAAATAAAATAAATACTGCAGAAGTAGATGATATTATTTGGGGCACTAGTTCACAGAGAGGAACCCAAGGTGGAGATTTAGGACGTATGGCGGCACTTGATGCTGGATATGATGTTAAATCAAGCGCCGTAACTCTGGACAGATTCTGTGGTTCGGGAATTACAAGTGTTAATATTGCGGCATCAAGCGTTATGTCTGGAATGGAAGATTTAGTTTTAGCAGGTGGCACCGAAATGATGTCAACTTATGGTCAAGATGGTAATACTCCATCACCCTTTATGGATAATGGAAATACAAGATTAAGAAGTGAGCATCCACAACCTCATCAAGGGGTTTGCGCAGATGCAATTGCCACTCTTGAAGGAATAGACAGAGAAGCAGTAGACGCATTGGCATTTGTTAGTCAACAAAATGCAGATAAAGCAATTAAAGGTGGTCATTTTGATAAATCTTTAATACCTGTCTATAATGCTGAAGGTGAATTAGTTCTAGATAAAGAAGAGTTTCCTAGACCACAAACAACACTTGAGGGTTTGGCTGAGCTTAAGGCTTCTTTTGAATCTCTTGCTGACTATCCTTTAGATGAACAAGGGTCAACCTTTAGAAAATTAGTTCTACAAAAATACCCTGATTTAAAAATTAATCATGTTCACCATGCGGGCAATAGCTCAGGAGTTGTTGATGGTGCTGCGGCTCTACTTCTTGCTTCACCTAACTATGCTAAAGCTAACGGTATGAAGCCACGCGCACGCATAAAAGCTATGGCCAATATGGGTGATTCACCAACTCTTATGTTAAATGCACCAGTTCCTGCAGCAAAGAAAGTTTTAGAAAAAGCAAATTTAACAATTGATGACATTGATCTTTTTGAAGTTAATGAAGCTTTTTCAGTTGTTACAGAAAAATTTATTCGAGACCTTAATATTGATAGAGATAAGATTAATGTTAATGGTGGTGCTATGGCTCTTGGACATCCTATTGGTGCTACTGGATCTATATTAGTTGGAACAGTATTAGATGAGCTAGAAAGAAGAGATCTTCAATTTGGCTTGGTTACTATGTGTGCTGCAGGTGGAATGGCACCAGCAGTAATAATTGAAAGAGTTTAGATTTAAATATCTTTTTTAATTCTTTAGGTAAATTTCACCTAATTTTTAAACTTGAACTTAAAGAATAATTAAGATTAGAGGATCTAAAATGTCATCAGTAGAAAGTTTGCAGAAAAAAATTCCAATCAATAATCAAATAGGTTTAATTGGTTTACTTTTATGTGCTTTTTCTTCACCGCTTATAATGCCTCTTAATATTATTGCGATTTCTGAAAAATTTATTAATGCCACTAATGGTCAAATAGGCCTAATAGCAACATTTGAGACGTTGTTTATATCTATTTCATCTATAATTCTCTCAAGATTTGTGAATAAGCTTAATAGAAAGAAAATATTTTTTGTGGCTTCACTTTTCGTTATGACCGGTAATTTTTTAACAATTTTTGCTCCAGAATTAAATTTTGTAATTCTTTCTAGAATGATATCAGGCATAGGTTCCGGAGCTATTGTTGCTACTGTAGTTGCTACCATAGCGCGAGGTTCTAATGGTCAAATGACTTTTGCTTTATTAAATTCCGGTGTTGGAGTTATGGGTATTTTATTACCTTTCTTACTTCCTATTATAATTGCATCTAATGGAATGGAAGGAGCTTACTCTTTACATTTTTTAATCTCGTTATTCACTTTCTTTTTTTTATATCTGATTAAATTAGAGAGTGGTGAAAATGATGAAATAAATTCTATGGAATCGTATAAAGGAATTTCTGGTTGGATTGCTATGTTTGGAACATCTTTAGTATTTTTAGCCCATGCTGGTATATTCTCTTTTTCTGCAAAAATCGGAGCTAACCTAGGAATTTCTGTAACACAAATAGGTTATATTTTTATGTCAGGTGGTGTTTTGACAATTTTTGGACCCTTAATTGCTGGTTTTATAGGTCAAAGATTTGGGAGTTTGATACCATGCCTTTTGCTGATTATTATTTTATTAGTTACGGGCGTTATTATACCTAATGTGACGTCACCGATAATTTTCTTTATGGCGGTTCCTATTTGCGGAATGATTCCTATGATCATGACCCCATTTTATCTTGGAGCGATGGCAAAATTAGATCCCACAGGTGGTTTAGCAGCAGCTCATCCTGCTTTTTCTACTATGGGTGGTGCCGCAGGCCCTGTTGTGATGGGTTATGTATCAGATTGGCAAGGTTTTACTGGAATTGGTTGGGTAGTATTAATAACAATATTAATGGGTATTCCACTAATCTCAATAGCACTAATGGAAGCCGATAAAAAATAATCTTTATTTATTTAGTAATTGAAAATCTTTAAAAGATATTGTGAAATAGCCTTTTAGGTTTGGAGGAAAAAAATGTCACGGATTAAAAAATTAGATTTAGATGATTGGGATAAAGATTTAAGAGAAATGACAGCTGCTGATAGCGGCACACCTCTTGAGCAAGGCGCCATGAGAATGTTTGCTCATACTCCTGAGATTTCTAAAGGACTAACAGCTTTTGCGGGATCACTTAAACAAAATCGATCTTTGCCAGACAGATTGGTCGAGTTAGTAAGACTAAGGGTAGCATTTCATAACCAATGCCGAAGTTGTATGGCTATCCGATATAAAGATGGCCAGGAAGATGGAATTACTGAAGATTTAGTATGCTCTCTTGAAAAACCAATGGAGGCAGATAATTTATCAGATGCAGAAAAAGCTGCCATCCAATATGGCGAACTTTTTGCGACCAATCATTTAGCAATCAATGATGGTATTTATGACAATCTACGAAAATATTTTAGTGAATCAGAAATCGTTGAATTGTCTATGACTGTTGCTTTTTTTGTTGGGTTTGGAAGATTGGCAGCTAGCTATCATATGGTAGAAGAACTTCCCGAGTCTTTTCAGGCTAACGAAAAGGAAACTTTGACACCTTGGGGTAATGACTCAATAATTGTCAGGTAAATAAAAAAAATAAATATGGTAAACGATATCTATAGCAAAGGATCAATTATTGCTGATGAACAATTTGCACCATTTAATCGTTATATCGATGTTAATGGTCTACGAATGTTTGTCTTGGATAAGGTCAAGGATGAATTTGTACTAGATGTCGCAAATACTTTTGAAGCAATGTTTCCTCAAAGTAGTGACACAATTGATTTAGCTTCACAGCAATTAATTCTACAAAGTACCAAAGACTATAATATCTTTCAAAGGATTGGATATATAGGACCTCCTGAAAATGGGGAGCCTGCAAGTGCACCATTGAGCGGGGATTGGGAATTTGCCCAAGATTATATATGGGAAACGCCTTCTTCATCTACCGCATCTCAAATAGGAGAGGTTGTTGAACATCTTCTTCATACTATTTCTTCATTAAGCTTAAAGTATACTTTTCCTGAAAAGTGGGATTGGGATGACACTTCATCAGATGTTTATTTAGCCATGCAAGAAGCTATAGATAAGGGTATTTATAATGTTTCTAGCTATTCAAGTTTAAAGAGTGATCCAGAAGGGTATAATAAAATCATTGTCCAAGAGTTTGTGTATTGGTTTGTTTCAGCTGAATGGGATTATTTTGAAGTTATGGGGCTATCAGTAAATGGATCTTGGGAAGGTGGCTCTAATGAGGAATGGTCTTTATTAACCTCGCAAGAAGTAGAAGAGCAATTACCTCTTGCTCATAAACTTTATGTAGAGTCATTTAGTAAGTTAGTACAAAAACCTAATGTATCCAAAGTTACGGAGTGGTTTAGTACAGACTCATCTGTTGCTGATTCAATAGAAGATGATATTTCATCAAATACTGGGTCAAAAGCTAATACATTAAACAAGCAAACATATGATAATTCTAATCAGACAATAGAAACCATAGAAAAATCAGGAAAATGGTATATTGACTCCCTACTTAATAACTCCTTGGGAAAGCCAAAAAAATGGGTTAGCGATCCAGATCTAACCCTTGAATATTCAGTTAATAATTCAACTGTTATTTCTTATAGTTTTCCTGGTCTTGGCACCACAACTCCATTGTATAGCTATGAGGATGATAGAGGAGAAATTTCAGCAATTCCTTTTTCATCGGCTCAAGCAGATGATATCCGTCAGGCTTTTAAGGAAATTAGTAAGTTCGTAAATATTACTTTTGTTGAGATTGAGGAAGATGGAAGTTCAGCAGGTACTATAAGACTTGCCATGAACACAATAACTGATGAAGCTGGAAATTATCGTGAAGGCATTGCCGCCACAGCTGATCCTCCATCAGAAGAACCGCGTGGAGGAGATGTTTTCTTTAATAAGCAATTTACTTCAGGTAATTTTTCTACAGGACTTGTTCAAAATTCTGAAACTGGTGTTGGTGATGTTACAGTTTTATATCACGAAATTTTTCATGCACTTGGAATGGAGCATCCTGTAGATAATAAAGAAACTCTTTTTCAAGAATCTAAAAATTCTAGAGAATATACTGTTATGGCAGATGAATTTTCTTCAGAAAATGGAGCAGACTTTAATTTAAATGGAAATAATTATAAAGTCGCATCAACTCCGATGGTTTATGATATAGCTCCATTACAATATCTCTATGGCGCTAATATGAGTCACAATGCTAGTGACACCACTTATTCATACAAACCAGATACGCCTTTTATTGAAGCAATTTGGGATGCAGGTGGAACAGATACTCTAGACTTTAGTAATTTTAGCAAAGCGAATACTATCAGCCTTGTTGATGGAGAATATTCAACAATTGGCTTTGATGTTGATTGGTCAATGACGGATAATCTTGGCATTGCCTTTGATGCCATAATTGAAGATGCAATTGGTGGTTCGGGTGATGATACTATTAAAGGAAATGACTCAAGTAATTCCATAGAGGGTGGACCAGGCAATGATGTTATTGACGGTGGCAAAGGAAATGACACCGCTGTCTACAAAGGGTTATCGTCAGAGTTTATTATAAAAAATAATGATGACGGAACAATCTCTGTTGAAGATTTAGCTATATCTGAACTTAATGAGGGTTCGGATAGTTTAACAAATATTGAGTATATGAAATTTAGCGATAAAACTATTTCATCCATTTCGTTGAAGTATTCACTATCAGAGATACTTGATGAAAATCAAAATATATTATCTGCAAATACCGAAAATGTACTTTCAGGAACTTTAAATTTTAATAAAGGTGATAATATTATTATCCTTGACGGCCAAGCAAAAACTTACAGGGGGCTCGAGGGTGATGATACGTATTTTGTGTCACAACTTTTACCAAAAAATGGTAAAGTATCAATCACTGATACCCAAGGATCAAATATAATCCAACTTCCAGTAAATACTTATATCGACAAATCCTTGTTTACTAAAAATGCAGCGCGTTTAACGCTCGAGGATGGTAGAGAAATCACTATTAGTGGTGCAGACAAATTTTCTTATAATGTAGGTGGTAATATTACCAGTGGAACTAAGGGGACAGATCTTACTTTTACAGAATTTGCTAATGTTTTTGGAGTCTATGATATTCTTAATTCTTCTGG
>Ga0209425_10000182_pt1 | contig 74261 bp, 83 predicted proteins | sample COG_05_FD_184749 | JGI IMG/M metagenome (GOLD analysis project Ga0209425, IMG submission 184749) | Pelagic Microbial community sample from North Sea - COGITO 998_met_05 (SPAdes) (version 2) | ecosystem: Environmental > Aquatic > Marine > Neritic zone/Coastal water | place: Helgoland, sampling...
ATGGTATTTGTAAATAAAATGGATAGAGCTGGAGCAGATTATTTTAGAGTGGTAGAGCAAATAAAAACGAGACTTGGCTCAACACCTGTTACTTTACAAGTACCAATAGGCTCAGAAGATCAATTTAAAGGGATTGTTGATTTATTAACAATGAAAGCAATAATTTGGGAAGAAGAGAATATGGGAATGAAGTTTGAAACTTTAGATATTCCCTCAGACTTACAAGATCAGTCAAATAAATTAAGAGAACAACTATTAGAGACTGCAGCTGAAGCGAGCGAAGAACTTATGGACGAGTATCTTACTAATGGTGATTTACCAATAGAAAAAATTATAGAGGGGCTCAGAATTAGAACTCTAGCTAACGAAATAGTTTTGGCACAGTGTGGCACAGCTTTTAAGAATAAAGGTGTACAAACAATGCTTGATAACGTTATAAATTATATGCCAGCACCAATTGATGTGCCTGCCATAACAGGAATTTTAGATGATAAAGATGAAACGCCTGCTGATAGAAAATCATCAGATGATGAACCATTCTCGTCACTAGCGTTTAAAATTGCAACTGATCCATATGTTGGTTCTTTAACATTTATTAGAGTGTATTCAGGTGTTTTAAAAGCTGGAGATTCAGTTTATAACGCAACCACTATGAAAAAAGAGAGGGTTGGTAGAATATTATTAATGCATGCTAACTCAAAAGAAGATGTTAAGGAAGTTAGGGCCGGTGATATAGCTGCAGCAGTAGGACTGAAGTCAGTGACTACAGGACATACGCTATGCAGTCCAGAATCAGTTATTACATTAGAACGAATGGAATTTCCTGAGCCTGTAATATCCATCGCAGTAGAGCCTAAAACGAAAGCTGACCAAGAAAAAATGGGGCTAGCACTTAGCAAGTTAGCGCAAGAAGATCCATCTTTTAGGGTAGCAACAGACCAAGAATCAAATCAAACAATAATTTCTGGGATGGGAGAACTTCATCTTGAAATAATCGTTGATAGAATGAAAAGAGAATTTTCTGTTGAAGCAAATGTTGGGAAGCCGCAAGTTGCATATAGAGAAACAATCAGGACGCCTATTGAGCAAGAAGCTAAATATATTAAACAAAGTGGTGGTAGAGGACAGTATGGTCATGTGTGGCTTAAACTTGAACCTCAAGAGTCAGGCACGGGTTTTGAATTTGTGAATGCTATCGTAGGTGGAGCAATACCTAGAGAATTTATTAACCCTGTTGAAAAAGGAATTATTGAGCAAATGGAAAATGGAGTGATTGGTGGATTTCCAGTTGTTGATGTTAAAGTAACTCTATATGACGGTTCTTTTCATGATGTTGATTCAAGCGAAGTAGCATTTAAAGTAGCTGGATCACAAGCATTTAAAGAAGGTGCTAAAAAAGCTAGACCAGTTATACTTGAACCAGTTATGTCTGTTGAAGCAGTAACTCCTAAAGATTATCTGGGAGATGTTACTGGAGACCTGAATAGGCGAAGAGGGATTGTTCTTGGAATGGAAGATACTGCAATGGGTAACATAGTAAAAGCAGAAGTTCCATTATCAGAAATGTTTGGATACTCAACATCATTAAGATCAATGTCTCAGGGAAGAGCAACGTATACAATGGAATTTACTAAATATGCTGAACTACCATCAAGTGTAGCTGAAGCTTTAATACAACAGGCATCATAATGGTTACAAAAAAAGATACACCAACTAAAGCGACTGCAAAAAAAAGTACAGCTACTAAGGCGACTGCAAAAAAAAGCACGGCTACTAAGGCGACTGCAAAAAAAAGCACGGCTACTAAGGCGACTGCAAAAAAAAGTACTGAAACTAAAGTAACTGCAAAAAAAAGCACGGCTACTAAGGCGACTGCAAAAAAAAGTACTGAAACTAAAGCAGCAAAAAAGAAAAATACTCAAACTATTAGGATAAGATTAAAAACATTTGACCATAAGCTTATAGATTTATCAGCAAAAGAAATTGTTGAAACAGCAAAAAGAACAGGAGCTCGAGTATTAGGTCCTATTCCATTACCTACCAGAAAAGAGAGATTTACTATATTAGTATCTCCTCATGTAGATAAAGATGCTCGTGATCAATATGAGATTAGAACACATAAAAGACTGATGGATATCGTTGAGCCTACGGATAAAACTGTAGATGCTTTAATGAAACTAGACCTTGCTGCTGGCGTCGATGTTAAAATAGAATTAAATTAACATTTTTCGTTAAAAATCATACATAAAAAACTGAATATATGTTAAGATTCAGCACATTTTACGTATAAAACAGTATTATAACTAACTTTATCATTTTGAGGATAATAAAATGGGTATGGGTATTATAGGTCAGAAGGCCGGAATGACTAGAATATTTGATAGCACAGGCATATCAGTCCCAGTTACTGCAATTAGTGTTTCTCCTACGCAAATCACACAAATTAAAACATTAGAGAAAGATGGCTATAAAGCCATACAAGTATCTTATGGTCAAAAGAAAGAATCTAAAGTAAATAAGGCGGTCCTTGGGCACTACAAAAAAGCTGCAGTATCCCCTGGCAAAGGATTAATGGAATTTAGACTGAACGATAAAGAGATGGAAGGTTTAGAAATTGGAAAATCAATTGATTTAAGTTTATTTAAAGTTGGGGAACATGTTGATATTACGGGAACTACGCTTGGTAAAGGTTTTCAGGGTGGAGTAAAACGTCATCATTTTGCAACTCAAGATGCCACACATGGTAATTCATTATCACATCGTGCTCTTGGTGCCACAGGTCAATGTCAAGATCCTGGACGTGTATTTAAAGGTAAAAAAATGGCTGGTCAGTTAGGTAACGTTAGAAATACAATCCAAAATCTAGTAATAGTTAAGATTCTCATGGATGATAATACAATATTAGTAAAAGGATCAATACCTGGACATGACGGCGCAAATGTAATTATCAAACCAACTAGAAAAAAATATACTCCTAGAGAAATATTAACAATTGAAGAAGAAGTTAGGTTAGCAGCTCCAGAAAAAGAATCAAAACCTGCTGAAAATGTAAAAACAGAGAAAGGAACTAAAGAATAATAAAATGGCTGCAATAGATTTAAATAAGATATTTAGTAAAGAGTTTAATGAGTCACTTGTTCATCAAGTCGCGACTGACTATATGTCAAATCAACGTTCTGGTACAAAAGCACAGAAAAATAGATCAGCAGTAAGTGGTGGTGGCGCAAAACCTAGGCCCCAAAAAGGTTCTGGTAGAGCAAGAGCTGGAACAACAAGAGGCCCAATCTGGAGAAAAGGTGGGGTAACATTCGCCGCATCACCAAAAGATTATAATAAAAAGATTAATAAAAAGATGTATAAAAATGCAATGAATTGTATTTTTTCTGAGTTAAATAGAAAAGAGCGTTTATTTTGTGTAGAAGATTTTAATGTTACAGAACCAAAAACGAGAGCATTTGTAGCAGAGTTATCAAAACTAAAAATAACAAATACGTTACTCATAGTTCACGAAGGAAAAATAAATGTTTTCTTAGCTGGAAGAAATCTTAAAAATGTAGAGATAGTCAGTCCACTCGGAATGAATCCTTATAATTTAATGAGATATGATAATGTGATTATTGATTCAGCGGTACTTGATAAAGTGCAAGGTATGACATCATGAATAATGAAAGATTAATGAATATAATTGTTTCACCTCGTATTTCTGAAAAAGCAACAGCAAAGGCTGATTTAGAAAAACAACATGTATTTTCAGTACTAAAAGATGCTAATAAATTAGAAGTAAAAAAAGCTGTTGAAAAAATGTTCGAAGTTAAAGTGGAGCAAGTACGTTTACTAAATGTGCCAGGAAAACTAAAAAGAGTTGGAAGAAAATTTGGTAAAACTAAAGATTGGAAAAAAGCATACGTTAAACTTAAAGAAGGTTATGACATCAGTTATGGGGAATTAGAGGCTAAGTAATGGCATTAATAAGATCAAAACCAACTTCTCCGGGAGTAAGACATAAAGTTAAAATTAGTAGCCCTGAGCTTCATAAAGGTAAGCCATGTGAAGCATTAATAGCTAAACTTAGTAAGACTGGTGGTAGAAATAACAAAGGTAGGATAACTACTAGACATATCGGTGGTGGGCATAAAAGAAGCTATCGTATAATTGATTTTAAACGCGATAAAGATAATATTGCGGCAAAAGTTGAAAGGCTTGAGTATGATCCAAATAGAAATGCGCATATAGCATTATTACTATACATAGATGGGGAACGTAGATACATTATTGCTCCTAAAAATATTAAAGCGGGAGATCCGATAATATCTGGTGAAGCATCACCAATAGCTATTGGAAATTCGTTGCCAATGAAAAATATACCAGTTGGTACACAGGTCCACTGTATTGAAATGAAACCTGAAAAGGGTGCTCAGATTGCAAGAAGTGCAGGCACTTCTGCTCAGATAGCAGCTATTGATGGAGAATATGTCACTATCAAATTAAGATCTGGTGAAATGAGAAAAATATTCTCTAGATGCAAAGCCACTATTGGTGAAGTTGGTAATAGTGAATTTAATTTACAATCACTTGGTAAAGCAGGTGCTAAACGATGGCTTGGTGTTAGACCTACTGTTAGAGGAGTAGCAATGAATCCTATCGATCATCCGCATGGTGGCGGTGAAGGAAAAACATCGGGTGGTAGACATCCTGTTTCTCCATGGGGAACACCTACTAAAGGTTATAAAACAAGATCTAATAAAAGAACAGATAACATGATAGTTAGACGTAGATCTAACAAGAAAAGGAAATAATTATGGCAAGATCACTTAAAAAAGGACCTTTCATTGATTATCATTTACAAGCTAAAGTTGATAAAGCTGTAGAGAATAATGATAAAAAACCAATTAAGACATGGTCAAGAAGATCTGTTATATCACCAGACATGGTTGGGCTAACAATCGGAGTTCATAATGGAAAACAACATGTGCCTGTATATGTTACTGAGAACATGGTTGGCCATAAATTAGGTGAATTTTCGCCAACAAGACTATTTAAAGGACATTCCGGAGACAGAAAGGCCAAGGCTACGTAAAATTATGAATACACGTGCAATATTAAAATACCAAAGAATTTCTGCCCAGAAAGCCAGACTTGTGGCTAATGTTATTAGAGGCCTAAAGGTAGACAAAGCAATTGAATTTCTAACTTTCAATAACAAAAAAGCATCTAGAATGATTTTGAAAGTATTAGAGTCAGCTGTAGCTAATGCTGAGAATAATAATTCTCATGATATTGATGATTTAATGGTTAAGAATATTTTAGTAGACGAAGGCCCTACGCAAAAAAGACATATGCCAAGAGCTCGAGGAAGAGTAAACGAAATTTTAAAAAGAAGCAGTCACATCACAGTAATTGTTTCAGATGGTAAAGAGGTTTAATTATGGGACAGAAAGTACATCCACATGGGTATAGATTGGGAATTACAACTGATTGGAATTCTAAATGGTATGCTAGCGCGCAAGAGTTCCCAAAATTTTTATTAGAAGATATCAAAGTTAGAGATTATTTGAAAGCTACATTAAAACATGCATCTGTTAGTAGAATTTTAATTGAAAGACCAACCAAGGAAGCAGTTGTAACCGTATACTCCGCTAGGCCTGGAATAGTTATTGGCAAAAAAGGCGAGGATATAGATAAATATAGAAATAAGATTTCGTTAATCATGGGATTACCAAAGAATAAAATCAAACTAAATGTTAAAGAGATTAGGAAACCAGAACTAGATGCTCACTTGGTTGCTGAAGGAATTGCTCAGCAATTAGAGAGAAGAATAATGTATAGAAGAGCAATGAAAAGAGCGGTAACAAATACCATGAGACTCGGGGCGCTAGGAATTAAAGTTAATCTTGGTGGGAGATTAAATGGCGCAGAGATTGCAAGAAGTGAGTGGTATAGAGAAGGACAAGTACCTTTACATACACTCAAGGCGAATATTGACTATGGTGTTGCAGAAGCAATGACAACGTATGGGATTATTGGCATTAAAGTATGGATAAATCATGCAGATGATTTAGATAATACTAAAGAGTCTCATAAGAAAATAAATAAGAATATTGTTAGTGGTATATAAATATGTTACAACCAAAAAAAACTAAGTATAGAAAGCAGCAGAAAGGTAAACTTAGAGGGTTTGCTACATCTGGAGCTAAAGTAAGTTTTGGAGAATTTGGTCTTAAAGCCATTACGCGCGGAAGAGTAACAGCTAGACAGATAGAAGCTGCCAGAAGAGCAATGACAAGATACATAAAGCGTGGTGGAAAAATTTGGATCCGTATATTCCCAGATGTTCCTATAACTAAAAAACCAGTTGAAGTCAGGATGGGGAAAGGAAAAGGTAATGTAGAATATTGGGCAGCTAAAGTACAACCTGGAAAAGTATTATATGAGATGGAAGGAGTAACTGAAGAAGTAGCTAGAGAAGCGTTTAGATTAGCTTCGGCAAAATTACCAGTTATAACTACTTTCATAACTAGGGCAATAATGTAATGAAAACTGAAGAATATAGAAATAAAACTAATGCTGAGCTTTTACAGGAGCTAGATGGTCTGGTCAAGGAAAGATTTACATTGCGCATACAAAGAGGCACAGGACTAAACCCCAAACCTCATTTATTTTCTATAAATAAAAAAAACATAGCTAGAATTAAAACTATATTAAATGAGAAAAAAGTAGATGGAAAATAAAAAAGCAAAAATAATATTAGCTAAAGTATTTAGTAATAAAATGGATAAGTCTGCAACTGTAATAGTTGAGAGACAAATAAAGCATCCGGTAAATGGAAAATTTATTAAGAGAACAAGTAAATTTCATATTCATGATGAAAACAATGAATGTGTAATTGGGCAACAAGTTCGTATACAACAAACAAGACCGATTTCAAAAACAAAATTTTGGACTTTGGTTAAGGAAGATTAGAGAAATAAAATGATACAAATGCAAACTACATTAGTCTCGGCAGACAACAGCGGCGCAAAGAAATTAATGTGTATAAAAGTATTGGGTGGCTCGCATAGAAGGTATGCATCTATTGGTGATGTTATAAAAGTTTCTATAAAAGATGCAATTCCTAAAGGAAAGGTCAAGAAAGGTGAAGTATACAATGCAGTAGTAGTGAGAACTAAAAAAGCAATTAAAAGACCTGATGGATCAGCTATAAGATTTGATAGTAATGCATGTGTTTTATTAAGTACTAAATTAGAGCCACTTGGCACACGTATATTTGGGCCTGTTACAAGAGAATTAAGAGCGTTAACGTTTATGAAAATTGTATCGTTAGCTCCAGAGGTATTATGAATAAGTTAAAGAAAGGCGATTCAGTAATTGTAATCGCAGGAAAAGACAAAGGTAAGAAAGGAGAAATTCTCAAAGTTATCGAGCCTAATAAACTATTAATTGCAAATATTAATTTAGCAAAGAAACATGTAAAGCCAAACCCTAACAAGCAAGAGAGTGGTGGCATTATTGAAAAAGAGATGCCTATTCAAATTTCAAATGTAATGATTTTAAACCCAATTTCTAAAAAAGGTGATCGTGTTGGAATGAAAACATTAGAAAATGGCAAAAGAGTTAGGATATATAAATCTAGTAAAGAGGTTATAGACATTTAGTATGAACACATATAATGAATTTTATAGAGATAATATCGTGCCAGCTTTGATGGAGGTGTTAAAGGTTAAGTCACCAATGAATGTGCCAAAATTAATAAAGATTACTTTAAATATGGGATTAGGTTCTGCGGTGAGTGATAAAAAAGTACTAGAGTCAGCTCAAGCTGAGTTAACTCAAATAAGCGGGCAAAAAGCAGTTTTAACATATGCGAAAAAATCAATTGCTAACTTCAAACTAAGAGAAGGTATGCCTATTGGTTGTAAAGTCACACTTAGAAATGAAAAAATGTATGATTTCTTTGAAAAACTTATTAAAATCTCACTACCAAGAACACGTGATTTTAGAGGCTTAAACCCTAATTCATTTGACGGCAGAGGTAACTATACGTTAGGTGTGAAGGAGCATATAATCTTTCCAGAAATAGATTTTGATAGGATAGATAGAATCAAAGGACTAGATATCACAATTACTACTAGTGCTAAAAATAATCAGGAGGGAATGGAGCTTTTTAAGCAATTTAATTTTCCATTTAAATAATTATGGCTAAACTTTCAATAATTCAAAGAGAAAAAAAACGTGCAATATGTGTACTAAAGTATGCGACTAAAAGAGATGCTCTTAAAGAACAGCTAAAAAATCCTGACTTAGAAATGGAAGAGTTACTGTTGCTCAGAAAAAAGCTACAAAAATTACCTATTAACTCAGCAGCTATCAGACAAAGAAATAGATGCGCTTTGACTGGAAGGCCAAGAGGAGTTTATAGAAAATTTGGATTAGGAAGATCTAAGCTAAGAAAAGCTGCGATGAGGGGCGATATACCTGGTTTAACTAAGGCGAGTTGGTAAGAATTATGAGCATGAGCGACACAATAGCAGATTTGCTAACTAGAATAAGAAACGGACAGAGTTCAGAAAAAGAATCGGTAACTATGCCTTTTTCAAAAATGAAACTTTCTATTTGTAAGGTTCTTGAAAATGAGGGTTATATTGATTCTACTAAGGTATCCGGTGATCTTAAAAAAGAATTAACAGTATTATTAAAATATTATGAAGGCAAACCAGTCATAGAAAATATTAAAAGAATTAGTAAACCTAGCCTCCGTATTTTTAAACCTGCAAAACAGGTGCCGAATGTAAGGAATGGGTTAGGAATATGTATTGTCTCAACATCGCATGGAGTGATGACTGACAAAGAAGCTCGTGAAAAGAATTATGGAGGTGAGATAATTTGTATTGTCTCATAAGTATAAAAAATGTCTAAAATAGCAAGTAAGCCAATCCAAATACCTGAAAGTATTAAATTCGTTATTAATGAGAATTTAATTAATATTGAAGGCCCAATGGGAAAACTCTCTTTCGAGAAACACTCTAATATTACCGTGGATATAAAAGATGGTTTCGCTCAAGTAAAAACTGAAGATGTAGATTGTATACCGTTATCTGGTACTACAAGAGCTTTGCTTGCCAATATGGTCCATGGTGTTATGAGTAATTGGGTTAAGAAATTAAAAATGATTGGGGTTGGTTATAGAGCAAAAGCTGATTTACAAAAATTAGAGCTAACTGTGGGCTTCTCTCATCCTGTTGTTTATCCAGTACCAGAAGGTTTAAAAATTGAAACACCTACTCAAACAGAGATAGTTATTAGTGGTGTTGATAAGCAAAAAGTTGGACAAGCTGCTGCAGAAATAAGAGCATACAGGCCTCCTGAACCTTATAAAGGAAAAGGTATTAGATATGAAGATGAAGAAGTTATTAAAAAAGAGGCTAAGAAAAAATGATCCGTATAAATAAAAATAGCAAAGATTCACGATTAAGACGTGCTCGTAAGTCAAGAGCTAGGATTAGCTTATCTAGTGAACATAGACTGAGTGTGTATAGGTCAGTCAAACACATATATGTGCAGCTACTAACTTCTAATGGAAGCAAAGTACTTACTACTATATCTACAAACCAAAAAGACCTTAAAGGAAAAATTACATCTAATAATATTGAGTCTTCAAAAATGATTGGGAAACTGATGGCGGATTATATTAAAAAAGAGAAAATTGGAAAGATAGCGTTTGATAGATCAGGTTATAGATACCACGGCAAAATTAAAGCTTTAGCTGATTCTATGCGTGAAAATGGAGTGAAGATATAATGGCATACGATGATAAAAAATCAGATTATATAGAAAAATTAGTTGCCGTAAACCGTACAGCTAAAGTTGTTAAGGGTGGTAGACAATTTAGTTTTACTGCGCTAACAGTTGTCGGAGATGGTAATGGCAGAATTGGTTATGGTTATGGGAAAGCAAAGGAAGTACCAATGGCTATACAAAAAGCAATGGAAAAGGCTAAAAATAATATGGTTAGTGTTTCTCTTAAAAATGGAACTTTACATCATGAGGTTACACATTCTCATGGTGCGGCTAAAGTTTTCATGAAACCAGCTGGAGAAGGTACCGGGGTAATTGCAGGTGGTGCTATGAGAGCTGTATTTGAAGCTACTGGAATCCATAATGTTTTAGCAAAGAGTATTGGTTCAACTAATCCTATTAATGTTGTCAAAGCAACAGTTAAGGGTTTAGAGTCTATGTTTTACCCTGCATATGTAGCAGCAAAACGTGGCAAAAAAACAAGTGAGTTATAATAATGGCTAAGCAAGATAAAAACATAGTAACAGTTAAACAAACAAGAAGTTTAATTGGTAGTACAAAAAAACAGGTAGCATCAATTAAAGGTTTGGGTTTAAGAAGAATTAATCATGAAGTCACACTTAAAGATACTCCGGAAATCCGAGGAATGATTAAAGTTGTGAGACATATGGTAGAAATTAGCAATTAGTAGGTAAAATAATGAGTAGTTTATTAAATGAAATAAAACCTAATAGTGATAGCAAATCTAATAGAAAAAGAGTTGGTAGAGGTGGCGGGTCAGGTACTGGAAAAACTTGCGGTAGAGGCCATAAAGGTCAGAAAGCAAGAACAGGCGGTACAATTCGCGTAGGTTTTGAGGGTGGACAAATGCCCTTGCAAAGAAGACTTCCAAAGGTTGGATTTTCATCTCGTGTCAACCTTCTTTCTACTGAAGTTAAATATGATCATCTAGTCAAAATTAAAGAAGATGAAGTAACAATAGAGTTATTGAGAAAATATAAATTAATAAAAACAAAGATTCAAAAAGTAAAAATAATAGGACCATGCACTATTAAAGAGAAGAAAACTTTAAAAGATATGGCTTGCACTAAATCTGTAATGGAGTTCATAAAGAAGTAAGGAAATATGTCTAGATCAGGAAATAATATGACAGGTGGACTTGGTGGCTTAACAAAATCAGTTGAGTTAAGGCAAAGAATTATCTTTGTTGTGCTTGCTTTAATGGTATTTAGATTAGGAAGTTTTATCACATTACCCGGAATCGACCCTTCTGTCATGAAATTTTTGTTTGAACAGCAAAGAGGAAGCATCCTGGATATGTTCAATATGTTTTCTGGCGGCTCACTATCTAGAATGTCACTATTTGCATTAGGGGTAATGCCTTATATCTCAGCATCAATTATTATCCAGATGATGACGCATGTTTATGCGCCACTAGTGCAGTTGAGAAAAGAAGGCGAAAGAGGAAGAAAAAAAATTACAAAATATACTAGATACTTTACATTAGTGCTTGCAATTATGCAGTCTTTTGGGGTTTCATCTGCTCTTCAAAATCAAAATACAGGCAGTACTGTATTGGTTCTTGATCCAGGTGTCACTTTCGTTGGTATAGCTGTTATAACTTTGGTTACTGGGACAATGTTTCTTGTTTGGTTAGGAGAACAAATTACGGAAAGAGGAATTGGTAATGGTATATCAATAATCATATTTGCTGGTATAGTTGCTGGCTTACCATCAGCTATAGGTAATACGGTTGAATTAGCAAGAAATGGAGAACTGCAAGGGTTTACAGTAATCCTTATATTTTTATTAGTACTCTTAATTACCGCTCTTGTAATATATGTTGAGCGCGGACAAAGAAAAATACCAATAAATTATGCAAGAAAAATGCAAGGTAGAAAAATGTATGCTGCACAAAGCTCACATCTACCATTGAAGATTAATATGGCTGGAGTCATACCACCAATTTTTGCCTCAGCAATAATATTATTTCCAGCAACCATTGCGAGCTGGGGTGGGATAGGTAGCGAGGGAGGTATAGTACAAACTATTGCATTATCATTATCCCCAGGGCAGCCACTATATATACTGCTCTATTCATTCGCAATTATATTCTTTTGTTATTTTTATACAGCGCTTGTCTTTAATGCTAGAGAGACTGCGGATAATCTTAAAAAAACAGGCGCTTTTATCCCAGGTATTAGACCAGGTGAGCAAACAGCACAATATATTGATGATATCACTACTAAATTAACGACTATTGGTGCTATATATATAACCTCAGTATGTCTTTTACCAGAGTTTCTAATTTTATATTTTAATGTACCATTTTATTTTGGTGGAACATCGCTATTAATTGTAGTAATAGTTGTCATGGATTTGATGGCTCAAATACAATCCCACTTGTTGTCACATCAATATGAAGGAATGATGAAAAAAGCTAACTTAAAAGGTATTGGCGGAGGAATGAGGTAAAAATGAAAGTAAGAGCATCTGTAAAGAAATTATGTAGGAATTGTCGCGTAATTAGAAGGAAAAGGGTTGTCAGAATTATCTGCAAGGATCCAAGGCATAAGCAAAGACAAGGTTAAAATAGGTTGTATTAAACACAAATGAAATATAAAATCATCGTTCGAGAGAAATAAATGGCTAGAATCGCAGGAATAAATTTACCAAACGGAAAGCATATATGGATTGCTTTGACTTCTATTTATGGAATAGGGTCAACTAGAGCAAATAAGATTTGTGCAGACTCCGGTGTTAACAGGAATAAGAAGGTGCATGAGCTAGATGATAGTGATCTAGAAATCTTAAGAAACCATGTTGAAAAGTATCAGCTTGAGGGTGACCTAAGGAGAGAAACTTCGATAAATATAAAACGTCTTATGGACATTGGTTCATATAGAGGAATTAGACACCGTAAAGGGTTACCTTTGCGTGGACAGAAAACAAAAAATAATAGCAGAACTAGAAAAGGACCAAGAAAACTTATAAAGGCTAAATAATATGGTAACTACTACTAAACCAAAGAAGAAAAAAGAAAAGAGAGTTGTTAATGAAGGAGTGGCACATATATATGCTTCTTTTAATAACACAATCATCACAATAACGGATAAGCAGGGCAATACATTGTCATGGGCAACATCTGGTGGTTCTGGTTTCAGAGGTTCAAGAAAAAGTACTCCATTTGCGGCTCAAATAGCTGCAGAAAAAGCTGGAATAAAAGCTGCAGAATTTGGGGTAAAAAGCTTAGAAGTTTTAGTGAAAGGTCCTGGTCCAGGTAGAGATTCTGCGGTTAGAGCTCTAAACAGTTCTGGGTATAAGATTACGAATATCACAGATATAACACCTCTTCCACATAATGGATGTAGACCACCTAAAAAGAGGAGAGTATAAAAAATTATGGCTAAATTTACCGGATCTAAATGTAAGTTAATGAGAAGAGAGGGAACTGATTTATTTTTGAAATCAGGGTCAAGATCTTTGGAAACAAAATGTAACCTTGAAAAGAAACCTGGACAAAAAGCTGACTCAAGGAGACCTAAAACTTCTGATTACTCTTTGCAGTTGAGAGAAAAGCAAAAAGTTAAGAGAATATATGGTGTATTAGAAAAGCAATTTAGAAATTACTATAAGAAAGCTGCTAGTAAAAGAGGTTCTACAGGGGAAAACCTGCTCAATATGCTAGAATCAAGACTTGATAATGTTGTATATAGATTAGGTTTTGGTTCAACCAGAGCGGAATCAAGACAGCTAGTGAATCATAAAAATATTCAAGTTAATGATTCGATAGTAAACATTGCTTCATATCAGCTTAACCCAAAAGATAAGGTTTCTGTTAGGAATAACAAAAAGGATCAACTACGAATTAAATCAGCTATGAGTCTTGCAGAGACTCGAGGATTTAATGATTGGATTGAAGTGGATACAAAAAATCTCAAAGGCACATTTATAAGAACACCAGAGCGTAAAGAGTTACCTTCTGAAATAAATGAATCGTTAATTGTTGAATTATACTCAAAATAGGTGATACATGAATAATAATGACTTTCTAAAACCAAAATTAGTAGACATAGAGATGTTAAACCCGTCTCATGCAAAGATAACTATAGAGCCACTAGAACGAGGCTTCGGTCATACGCTAGGAAATGCTCTTAGAAGAGTCCTGTTATCATCATTGCCAGGTAGTGCCGTAACAGAGGTTTCTATTGAGAATATACTACATGAATATAGTACGATAGAGGGAGTTCAAGAAGATGTTCTAGAGATATTGTTAAACATCAAAAAGCTTGCTGTAGTGTTACATGAAAAAGATACTTTAGAAGTTACTTTAAAGAAGAAAGGAGCTGGTCCGGTATTAGCATCTGATATTACTGCAACTGCTGATTTAGAAATTAAAAATCCAGACTTTGTTATAGCCAATATTACTAATAATAAAACAGAAATTATTATACATATGACAATTTCAAAAGGCAGAGGATATCTAGCTGCACAAAAAAGAAAGTTTAATGAATCAGAAGATCTTGGTATAGGAAAAATGCAATTGGATGCTTCATTTAGTCCAGTAGTCCAAGTTACTTATAATGTTGATACCGCAAGAGTTAAACAAAGAACGGACTTAGATAAGCTTATAATAGATTTGAAAACTAATGCGACAATTGAGCCAGAGGATGCTATTAGACAAGCAGGCTCAATTTTAAGAGACCAGTTATCAGTATTTACAATTTTAGAAGTTAAAGAAGAAGCTGTTGAAGATTTAGATACTCCTCAGATTGATCCTGTACTACTTAGACCTGTTGATGATTTAGAGTTAACAGTTAGATCTGCAAATTGTTTAAAAGCAGAAAATATTTATTATATAGGTGATTTAGTACAAAGAAGTGAAAATGAATTGTTAAAAACTCCTAATTTAGGAAAAAAATCACTTACAGAAATTAAAGATGTTTTAGCTACGCATAGTTTGTCGCTTGGCATTAAATTAGAAGATTGGCCACCGAAAAGTATGGAAAAAAGAATATGAGACATAGAAAATCTGGTAGACAGTTAAATAGGAACGCTTCACATAGAAAAGCTATGTTTAAAAATATGTGCTTATCATTATTTGAATTTGAGAGAATTGAAACTTCAGTGCCTAAGGCTAAAGAGCTTAGAAGGTTCGCTGAACCGTTAATTACACTTGCTAAAACTGATTCATTGATTAGACGTAGATTGGCATATTCAAAAATTAGAAGCAAAAAACTAGTGAAAAAACTATTCGAAGACTTGGGTCCTAGATTTAAAAATCGTCCAGGTGGATATTTAAGGATTCTTAAGTCTGGTTGTACTCTTGGTGATGCATCTCCGCAAGCATATGTTGAGTTAACTGAAAAGTCAGCTCCTACTAACTAAGTTTATCTTTTAAAAACTTTCCAGTATAAGATCTTTTATTTTTTGCAACAAACTCTGGCGTGCCTTCTGAAACAATATGTCCGCCACCAATCCCGCCTTCTGGGCCAAGGTCAATTATCCAGTCAGCAGTTTTAATAACTTCTAAGTTATGCTCAATTATTATTAATGTATTGCCACGCTCTTTAAGTTTATTTAAAACCTTTAGTAATTTTGCTACATCATGAAAATGTAGTCCAGTCGTGGGTTCATCCAACAGATAAAGAGTTTGCCCCGTATCTCTTTTAATTAATTCTTTAGCTAGCTTTATTCTTTGTGCTTCACCACCTGAGAGAGTAGTAGCATTTTGTCCAAGTCTTATATATGAAAGTCCAACTTCATTAATAATTTCTAATTTCCTACTTATAACTGGTATGTTTTCAAAAAACTCTAAAGCTTCATGAACTGTAAAATTTAAAATATCACTTATATTTTTTGTTTTAAATAAAATCTCTAGAGTTTCAGGATTATATCTTTTACCATTACATTTATCACATTTAACATACACATCAGATAAAAAGTGCATCTCTACTTTTATTACACCATCTCCTTCGCATGTTTCGCATCTTCCACCTTTGACATTAAAACTAAACCTTCCAGCTTTATAGCCTCTTGATCGAGCTTCTTGTGTTTGCGTAAGTAATTCTCTTATATATGTAAATATGCCTGTATATGTTGCTGGATTAGATCTAGGAGTTCTTCCTATAGGACTTTGATCAATTTCTATTATTTTATCTATATGTTCCAAGCCACTAACTTTGTCACAGCCTGTTTGAGAATTATCTTTTTCTAAAAAATTATTATATACATAATTAAATAAAACATTATTTATTAGACTTGATTTACCAGAGCCAGAGACTCCAGTTATGCATGTCATAAGGCCTATAGGAATATTGACTGTTAAATTTTTAAGATTATTGGTTACTGCATTATGGACAGATAATACTTTTTTAGGATTTATTTTTAATCTATTTTTTGGAACATCTATTTTTTTCTTACCTGATAAATATTGCCCTGTATATGAATCTTTTATCTTTTTTATGCCCTCAGGTTTCCCAGCATACACAATCTCCCCTCCTAGGTCGCCAGCACCTGGACCAACATCAACAATATAATCTGAGGCTAGAATTGTATCTTCATCATGTTCTACAACGATTACAGTATTTCCTAACTCTCTTAAGTGAGTTAGTGTTTGGAGCAATTTATCATTATCTTTTTGATGTAAACCAATTGATGGTTCGTCAAGTATATACATTACCCCTACAAGTCCAGACCCAATCTGGCTTGCTAACCTTATTCTTTGGGCTTCACCCCCAGAGAGTGTTTCCGCGCTTCTATCTAAAGACAAATAATTTAGACCAACATTAACAAGAAAACCAAGTCTACCGGTAATTTCAGCAACAATTTTGATAGATATTTCTTTCTTCATCCCCTTGAGTTTTAAGTTACTAAAAAAGTTAAAACACTCCTCTGTTGTAAATGCAGTTATATCACTGATAGCTTTGTCTGATATGAATATATTTCTACTTTTCTCATTGAGTCTTGTGTTCCCACACTGGCTGCATTTATTAGTGCTTAAATATTTCGATAATCTTTCCCTGGTTGAATACGAGCCATTTGCATATTGTTTTTCATATTTTTTAATAATCCCATCCCATACCTCTTCTTTAATAATAAAATCACTTTGATCTCTTTTACGATAACCCCTCACATATTTCATTTTAATAACTTCTTTCTTACTTCCATGAAATAAAACATTTTTAAAACTATCAGGTAATTTTCTATACTCTAAATCTATATTAACTTTATAATGAGCAGATAAACTTTTCAGTAGCAGACTATAATAAGCACTTTTATTATCCCATCCATATATTGCCCCATTAGTTAAGCTCAACTCTTGGTTAACTATAATTTTATGAGGATCAAAGTATTCTCTGACTCCTAAGCCATCACATGCCTCGCAGGCTCCAGCTGGACTATTGAATGAAAATAATTTAGGTTCTAACTCGCTAATCGAGTAACCACAATGTGGGCAAGAATATTTAGTTGAAAAAATATCTTGTACCTGATCTTCGCCCATATTTAGGATATAAACTATCCCGTTTGAAATATTTGATGCAGTTTCCAAGGATTCAGTTATGCGTAATTTATTATCATTATTTACACTTAGTCTGTCTACTACTAATTCAATATCATTTTTTTTCTTAGGATCAATTAAATGTTGAAGTAGATGTTTTGATATATCTGAAATTTCTACAATTTCATTATTTACCCGTACTCGCCTATATCCTTGTTGAGCAAAAGATTGAATTAATTTTACATGTTCTCCTTTTTGTTTTTTCACTATAGGAGCAAGCACAGCAATGTTTTTTTCATGGTATTCTGATAAGATTTTAGTAGTCATATCAGAAAGAGACATGGCTGCTAATTCATTCAAATGTTCAGGGCATCTTGGAGTCCCAACTCTGGCATAAAGGAGTCTAAGATAATCATATATTTCTGTTACAGTTCCCACTGTTGATCTTGGGTTATGAGATGATGATTTTTGTTCAATTGATATAGCTGGTGACAAACCTTCTATAACATCAACATCAGGCTTATCCATAATTGACAAGAATTGTCTGGCATAAGATGACAAAGATTCCATATAACGTCTTTGACCTTCAGCAAATATTGTATCAAATGCAAGTGAGGATTTTCCAGAACCTGACAAACCTGTAATTGTAACGAGCTTGTTTCTAGGTATCTCTACATTTATATTTTTTAGATTATGGGTTCGGGCACCCTTGACAAAAATATTCTTTTTCATGCTAGAGAAATCATATCATCAAATGCTATCAATTAAATCATTTACCTGGGAGAAAATATGAATACTGCATTAATGAAATGGTTTAGAAGCCTATTCTTTTTTAAGAAAGTTTTTTATATAAATCTCAACATATGCCCCTTTAACATATACTTTCAATCAATAGGATATTTGAGCTGGATTATCTCGAGTTATTCCATTAAAGACAGGTCTATGATGCTTAATTTACTACCACACATCGCTATTTTTGCCATTGGGTACTGCATGCCCATAATAAGTTAAATATCTCTTAGAATAGGTAAATAATGTACAAAACCCAATCTTTGGGTGGAATTATTCCTATTCGTAAGATAATATTTAAGTTATAGTTAAATCCATACAGAAAACCATACAGAAGAGAGTTTATGTCAGTAAATAAAGTAATATTGTTGGGTAGAGTTGGCGCTGATCCAGAAGTTAAGGTGATGCCTAGTGGTAATGCGGTTCTAAATCTATCATTAGCAACGAATAGAAAATTTAAGAATCAAGAATCTGGAGCTTATGAGGATAAAACTGAGTGGCATCGAGTAGTATTCTTCAATAAACCTGCTGAAACAATAGGGCAATATGTTAAAAAAGGTCAACAATTATATGTTGAAGGAAGATTACAAACTCGTAAATGGCAAGACAAAGATGGTATAGAAAAATATTCTACCGATGTTATTTCTGATAATTTCACTTTTGTTGGCTCTAAATCTGATTCTAATGATAGCTCGCAATTTGATAATCAATCTCATGGCAAGAGTGACTTTAATCAAAGCTCTGCGGCTCAACATGACGATGATGTACCTTTCTAGAGTAAATGCTGGAAAATAAAAAATTCTTTATAAAGACTCATGGCTGTCAGATGAATGTATATGATTCAGACAAGCTAACCGATGTTCTAAAAGTTAACTTAAAAATGATTGAAACCAATGATCCCAAGGATGCTGATCTATTACTTTTAAATACATGTTCAATTCGAGAGAAAGCTCAAGAAAAAGTTTTTCATCAGCTAGGAAGATGGAAAAAAATAAAAGATAATAAGCCAAATATATTAATAGCTGTTGGAGGTTGTGTTGCTTCTCAGGAAGGTAAAAATATTAAATCAAGAGCACCTTCAGTAGATATTATTTTTGGACCACAAACGATCCATCGAATTCCAAAAATGATTAAAGAACTATCTTCTCCAGATATTAAAACTACTGTAGATGTTAGTTTTCCTGAGATAGAAAAATTTGACTATCTGCCAACATCAGATAAAAAATCACCTTCAGCTTATCTTTCTATCATGGAAGGTTGTAGCAAATATTGTACTTTTTGTGTTGTGCCATACACAAGAGGTGAAGAATTTAATAGAAGATTCGATGATATTATTAATGAAGCTATGCAATTATCAATTCAGGGAACAAGGGAAATCATATTGCTTGGGCAGAATGTTAATGCATACAAATCAAATGATCATGACGGTAATCCTGTTGGTCTTTCAGATTTAATTCGCTATATTTCTCATATAGATGGTATCGATAGAATCCGTTATACAACTTCTCATCCAATAGATTTTTCTCAAGATTTAATAAGTGAATACAAGAATCCCAAGCTTGCAAATAGTTTGCATCTGCCAATACAGTCGGGCTCGGATTTAATTCTTTCTAAGATGAAAAGAAAACATACGGTTCTTGAATATAAAAGTATTATCAAGAAGGTTAGAGAAATTAGACCAGATATACATCTATCCTCAGACTTTATAGTTGGCTATCCTGGAGAATCTAATTATGAATTTCAAAAAACTTTAGATTTTATTTCAGAATTAAATTTTAGTGATGCATATAGTTTTATTTATAGCCCAAGACCAGGTACGCCTGCGGCTCAAGAATTTGATGATTTATCAGATAAAATTAAATCTGAAAGATTGAAAGAATTGAAAGATTTGGTTAAACAACAGTCCTCGAGTTATTCGGAAAAAATGATAGGTAAAACAGAAAGAGTTCTCGTAGAAGGAGTTTCACTAAAAAGGAATACTGAAATTTTTGGAAGGACTGATAATAATAAAGTAATAAATTTTTCGGGTGACCGGAAATTAATTAGTAAATTTGTAGATGTACGAATAGATGAAATGAGAGTGAATACTTTACATGGAACTTATTTAAGAATTTCGTAAAATAAGAATTAGTGAATAGGAGATTTATAGGAATTTGATAGAAAAAATTACAAGTCAGAATTTATTATTACAACCTCAAGATAATGAAAGGCTGTCAAATTTATGCGGATTACTTGATGAAAATCTTAGACAGATTGAATCATATATGAGTGTTGAAATTTCAAATAGAGGAAATTCCTTTATAATAAAAGGTAACGAGCAAAATGTACCTATAACCTCAAGCTTAATTGAAAAATTATATGTGCTTTCAGCTGAAGAAGAATTGACCTCTAAACAACTTCATATGTACATGAATAATACTAGTGATAATACTGAGAGCATAGCTGATAAGATTATTTCAGATCCAGATGCTGTTTCTCTTAAGTGTAAAAAAATAACTATTAGACCTAAGTCAAAATCACAACAAGAATATGTGCAGGCCATAATAAAAAATGATTTAACATTTGGAATAGGTTCTGCGGGAACTGGCAAAACATACCTTGCAGTTGCATGTGCAATATATTTTTTGGAAAAAGATTTAGCTCAAAAAATATTTTTAGTTAGACCTGCAATTGAAGCAGGAGAAAAACTTGGTTTTTTACCTGGAGATTTATCTGAAAAAGTAAATCCATATTTGCAACCAATATATGATGCTCTTAACGAAATAGTGGGAGTCGAAAGAGTTACTAGACTGATAGAAAAAAAAATTATTGAAATAGCTCCACTTGCATATATGAGAGGAAGAACATTAAATGATGCATTTATAATATTAGATGAAGGTCAGAATACTACTATTGCTCAGATGAAAATGTTTTTAACAAGAATTGGATTTGGGTCAAAAGCTGTTGTAACTGGTGATACAAGCCAGATAGATTTACCAAGAGATTCCAGGTCTGGGTTGAAAGATTGTCTCGAGTTTATGCCTAATATTAATGGGGTCCATATTACAAATTTTAAACCAAATGATGTTATGAGGCATAAAATTGTTAAGGATATAATTAGGGAATATGATAAAAGAAAAAAATAAGTTATTAACAGTAGAAATTATAAAAGATAAGTTATTAGATTATATACCAACTAATTTTAAGATAAAGGAATGGGCTGAAATAGCGTTTAATAAAGACAAGGATTCGTTAGTTATTATTAAAGTAGCTGATAAAAGTGAAATAATGAAATTAAATAAAACTTTTTTAAAAAAAGATAAACCAACAAATGTTCTATCTTTCCCAAATAATTCTCATGCCACAACAGGAGAATTTATATTAGGAGACATTATGATTTGCCCTGAAATTATAAATGAAGAATCTGACAGGTATGGTATAGACAAAGATAAGAGGTGGGCTCATATGATAATTCACTCAATGCTTCATTTGCAGGGTTATACGCATGACCTAGATAAATATCGAGTTATAATGGAAAAAAAAGAAAAGGAATTAATGGATATATTAGGATACTCTGACCCATATCATGCAAATTAAAAATAAATGGTTAGCCAAGATACTTGGCCTTTTAAAGGATTCCCCGAAGACTAAAACTGATCTTTTAGAAGTATTGAAAGGCACAGTTCATAATGGTGTCCTTGACAATGAATCTTTAAAAATGATTGAGGGTGTTTTCAAAGTATCTGAAGTACAAGTACGAGATATTATGATACCAAGACCCCATATGATTGTAATAGATATTACAGATCAAATAGATGAAATTGTTAAAAAAGTAGCTTCATCTGGACATTCAAGATTTCCAGTTATTGATGATAACCGTGATGAAATAATAGGGGTCTTGCTCGCAAAAGATTTACTTAAAAAATCAATTAAAGATGATAGTGATGATATAGATTTGCATGAACTACTTAGGCCGGCAGCCTTTGTTCCGGAAAGTAAGAGACTAAATATTTTACTGAATGAATTTAAATCAAGCAGGAATCATATTGCAATTGTTATTGATGAACATGGTGGAGTTTCGGGACTTGTTACAATTGAAGATGTTATCGAGGAAATAGTTGGTGAAATTGATGATGAGCATGATAAAAAAACTGAATCAAAAATTATTGCTCAAAGCCATGACGATTATATCGTAGATGCCCTAACTACTCTAGATGAGTTTAACTCGTATTTCTTAACTGAGTTTAGCGATGATGTTGAGACAATTGGCGGTTATTTAGTAAATAAATTTGAGAGAGTTCCATTAAAGGGTGAGATTATTGTAATCTCAAATTTATTATTTAAAGTATTGTCTGCTGACTCTAGAACTATCAAAAGAATAAAGCTAAGTAAGAAAATATAGATTAAGAGAAACTTATAAAAATTAATAAATACATACTAATTATTCTTTCTGGATTGTTATATACTTCTTCCTTTTCACCCATAAACTTTAAGCTTGGAATATTTTTTTCACTATCTATATTTTTCTATACACTGTTATCCTGCAAAAGAAAACAAGCTATAGTTTTATCTTATATTTATGGTATTTCAATTTTTACTTCAGGAATATCATGGATATATACTAGTATATATTATTATGGTGGAGGAAATCTGGTAATCTCTCTTTTAATGACGGTTTCGCTAATTATATTTTTATCATTATTTATCGCGCCGCTAGGTTTTTTTCTAAATAAAAACTATAAAGATAAATCATTTATTACATTACTAATCATTCCATCAGTATGGGTTGCCTTAGAATTATTAAGATCTATTATATTTGGAGGGTTTCCTTGGCTGATAGCGGGTCATAGTCAAGAAGGTACTATATTTAATATGATATATCCTATCGCAGGAAGTTATTTCGTGAGTTTTTTAATAGGGATTATATCCCTGGGAATTACTTTATTTTTTAAAAGTGAACTATGCAAGTCTAGTTTAAAAAATATATTTATACTTGTAATATTTTTTCATATTTTATATTTTTATAATCCTGTATGGACGATAGACCAAAAAGAACCTTTAAAAATTAGTATATTGCAACCTAATATTAATGTAGGAATTAAATATGATAACGATCAAATAAATTTTATTAAACAAAAATATTTGTCACTGCTCTCAGATAATGTCACTAATAACAACATTATCTTACCAGAGACTGCAATCCCCATAATATATGAGAGAGATAAAAATTTTTACAATTCGATGCTTAAATCTGATGACACTAATATTATTACAGGCATATTTCATTATGAAGCTAGTCAAAATAAGATCTACAATAGTATGCTGGTTTTAAATAAAGATGAGAAATTTTATAATAAAAGACATTTAGTCCCATTTGGAGAATATACGCCTTTCAAAATATTTTTTAGTTATATAGCAAATAAATTAAATATACCTATGTCAAATCTCTCTCATGGAAATTTAAATCAAAAACCATTCTTAATTAATAATATCACCATACATCCACTGATATGTTATGAGATTGCATATTCATCGTTAATTAATATGACCAAGGATTACAGTATTATTATTAATATTAGTAATGATTCATGGTTTGGAAATACATTCGCCCCATATCAACATCTACAAATTGCACAAGTACGAGCATTGGAAACAGCCCATCCAATTATAAGGGCTGCAAACACAGGTATATCTGCACTTATTGATAAAAATGGGTTAATTGTTAAAGAGATAAGACTGGATACCGAGGGCTTAATTAATGGCAAGGTATATCCGTCAAAAGGGATTAGTCCTTATATGTACTTTGGTGATTATCCGGTTTTGATGTTAATATTCTCTATTATGCTATTTTATTGGAAGTGTTATAGAAAATATGAATAAAGATTATAATCCCAAAGATATTGAGATTAATATACAAAAATTCTGGGAAAAGAATAATTCCTTCAAAACAGATTTTAGTTCTTCTGATGATAAATTTTATTGCCTAAGTATGTTCCCATACCCAAGTGGGAAATTACATATTGGACATGTCAGAAACTATGCAATTGGAGATGTAATCTCTAGAGCACAAAGAATGCTCGGAAAAAATGTATTTCAACCAATGGGCTGGGATGCTTTTGGATTGCCTGCAGAAAATGCAGCAATAGCAAATAAAATACATCCTCTTGAGTGGACAAAAAAGAATATTAATCATATGCGAGAGCAACTTAAGAGACTCGGATATGCATATGATTGGGATAATGAAATATCTACAGCAGATCCTAAGTATTATGAATGGGAACAGTGGTTTTTTATAAAATTATTAGAGAAGAATTTAGTTTATAAAAAGAAATCAGAAGTAAACTGGGATCCAGTTGATAAAACTGTTTTAGCAAATGAACAAGTAGTTGACGGAAGAGGCTGGAGATCAGGAGCGATTGTTGAAAGAAAAGAAATACCACAGTGGTTTTTAAAAATAACTGAATACTCAGATGAATTACTAGATGGTCTGGAAGATTTACATGGCTGGCCAACCTCTGTAAAAATGATGCAAAAAAATTGGATTGGTAAATCTGAAGGGGCATTAGTCAAATTTAAGATAGAAAATAATGACAATATTTTAGAAGTATATACGACCAGAGTTGATACAATTTTTGGTGTGAATTTTTTAGCAATATCATCAAATCATATGATATTAAAAAACCAGAAAAAAGATAATTCTGTTCTAGCAAAATTTATTGATAAGTGTAAAAGTTTAAAATTGTCAGAAGAGACAATAAGCTCAATTGAGAAAGAAGGCGTTGATACTGGCTTAACTGCGATAAATCCTTTGGACGGAACTGTCGTTCCTATCTGGGTAGCTAATTATGTCCTATCTGATTATGGAACTGGATGCGTAATGTGTGTTCCAGGACATGATGTTAGAGATAATGAGTTTGCAGTAAAATATAATTTGCCTATTACTAAAGTAATCCTTTCTGGAGAGAGTGAGGTGAACCTTCGTGACGATATCTTTGTGGGAGAGGGAACTTTAATTAATTCAGGAAAATATACAGATCTTGACTCAAAGACAGCAAAGAAAAATATCTTAAAGGATTTAGAAAAAATAGATGCAGGTACGTCAAAGATCAATTATAGATTGAGAGACTGGGGCATCTCTAGACAGAGATATTGGGGTTGTCCAATTCCTGTTTTCTACCATGAGGATGGAACTGTTTATCCTGTGCCAGAAAATGATTTGCCTGTTACATTACCCGATGATATTGATTTTTCAAAAGATGGTAATCCATTAGAAAATCATCCAACTTGGAAATATATAAAATGTCCATATACAGGAAAAAATGCAATAAGAGAAACAGATACTTTTGATACTTTTTTTGAGTCATCATGGTATTATCTGAGATTCTTATCTCCAGACTATAAAGATGGTTTATTGGATCAATCAAAAAATCAGTGGCTGCCAGTTGATCAATATATTGGTGGAATAGAACATGCAATATTACATTTACTATATGCAAGATTCTTTCATAAATTAATGAGAGACATTGGTATTGTTGATAGCTCCGAACCTTTTTTATCATTATTATCGCAGGGAATGGTATTACAGGATGGAGTTAAAATGTCTAAATCAAAAGGTAATACAATTGATCCAGATGATATTATCAATAAATATGGTGCTGATACAGTTAGATTATTCATTATGTTTTCCGCTCCTCCAGAGCAGAGTTTAGAATGGTCTGATGCAGGGATAGAGGGGTCGCATAAATTTTTAAAAAGATTGTGGACTTTAAGTTTTAAGGTATTAAATAATAAGAATACAGAGAGCATAGATTTACAAAAATCTAGCAATATGAGAACTAAAATACATAAAACAATTAAAAAATTTACACATGATCTTTTTGAAAGAAATAGTTTCAATACTGCTATCGCATCATCAATGGAATTATTAAATGAAATGATTAAATATAATCAAAGCAAAGATTTTGATAATAAAGTATTGTTAGAAGGTATTGAAAGTATCCTTAAAATGTTATCTCCAATTACTCCTCATATTTGCCAGGAGTTATGGAATAATCTTAACAAGAATTCATCCCTCATTGATGAGTCTTGGCCAAAAGTTGATAATGATGCATTGCTGGAATCTAAAAAAGAGATTATAGTCCAAATTAATGGTAAACTTAGAGGCAAGATTATTATCGAAACTGATCAGAGTGAAGAAGAAGTTAATGCGATAGTAAATTTAGATGAAAAAATTTATAGCTACTTAAAAAATAGTAACATTAAGAAAATCATTTATGTAAAAAATAAATTAATTAACTATGTTGTATAAATAATGAAATCAAATATTATACTTATTTCTATACTACTCGTATTATCTTCTTGTGGTTACTCTATGCGTGGAGCGATAAACATTCCGTCTTCTATTACATCTGTTTCCATAGTATCTAGTGAATATACCGAATTAGTTAATATCCTCAATTCGTCATTAGCTTCTTCTAACATAAGTGTATCGACATCGACATTGGCATCTAAAGATAATGATATCTATGGGATAACTATATTATCCGAAGCATTTAATCGAAGACAGTTATCAATTAATATTTCTGGTAGGGTCAATGAGTATGAATTGATATATGAAGTTAACTTTGAATTAAAAGTACCAAATAAAAAACCCATGAAGGATAGAATAATTTTATATAGAGATTACTCGTTCGATGAAAATAATGTTATGGGGAATAGTGATAGGGAAGAGTATATAAAAAAAGGAATGATGTCTACCGTTTCTACATTAGTTTTTAATAAATTTGTAGCATTGGCAAAGAATCAATAACTTAGATTTCATATATTGCATCATATGGTGAAACTCTAATTTTGTCATGAACAGACATTCTATATTCTACAAACTTATTTAAATCTTGAAAATGCATAAAAGGATTTCCAGTTATTTGTTCTTCTATAGTGGATTCTCTTCGTACCGAGTAATCATGTCCAGGCAATATAACTGTATTTTTATCTAGTGATGACTTAAGATTTTTTAAAGTTTTAAACATTTCCTCGGGATTTCCACCATGCATATCACATCTCCCGCATCCAAATACAAAAAGAGTATCTCCAGCTATTAATTTATCTCCAACATAATAACATGTAGAGCCTGGCGTATGACCTGGAGTATGTATTGACTTGATTTTTGTAGTTCCAAGTTCAATTATATCACCTCCATGATTTACCACAAAATTATCATATTCTTTACCCCAAAAAATTTTTTCGTTGTGATTCAAAAATATTTCAATATCATATATATCTAATATTTTATCAATAGAATTCACATGATCATTGTGACTATGAGTTAAGAGTATTTTTTTTAGAATTAATTGGTTATTTTTAATATAATTATTTACACTAGATATGTCCCATGCAGGATCTACAATTGCTGTGTGACGTGTCTTTATATCAGTTACCAGATAAATTAGGTTCTGCATGGGACCTACATCAAACGTTTTAATCTCATATGATTGTTTTAATGGTTGCATCATCATCCTCAGTTATGTAATACTTTAGTCAAATAAAAATACTCTTATTTAGCATATGGCAGAAATAGTTTTAAAACCAGAATTAATTAAAGGTCTTCAAAAGGTTTTAGTAGATTATGAGCCTGAAAATGAAGATCCTATTTTGGCAGCGCAGTATCTTTCTGCAGTGGTAGGATCTATTGTTGCTACATCTGGCATACCTGCAAAAGATCAAAATGATATTTTAAATCAGTTAATTGATTTTATTAAGTATGTTTATGAAGAGCAGCGCAAGGCTGGGACAAATTCTAGTGGTTCCGAAACGCCAGCTAATCCCCAAGCAGCACAAGATTCTTTCGGGAAATGGACTCCTAAATAACCTAATTAACTTCTTTGGTAATTTCTTTGATGAGATCTAATCCAAAATATACTAAACCAGTATATAACTGAAGGAGGTCAGCTCCGGAGTTTAATTTTTCAACAGCTGATTCCTTTGATGTGATACCACCAGCTCCAATTATAACAATGTTATCTTTAACAAGACTCTTTATATTCTTTATTAAATTATTTGATTTTTTAAAAAGAGGCTTCCCGCTAACACCACCTTCATTAACAAGAAAACTCTTATCTACGAGAAGATTTTTATCTATAGTAGTATTAGTTGCTATTACTCCATCTATTTCATAATTTAGCATTTGTCTACACAATACTTCTAAATCATTATCTTCAATATCTGGGGAAACTTTTAATATCAAAGGAACAATTTTTTTGTATCTTTTAGTTAATTCCATATGTGTTTTTTTTATTTCATGAAGAAATCTACCTAAATAATTATCAGAATGCAATTCTCTTAATCTAGATGTATTTGGTGAAGAGATGTTTAATGTTATATAATCAGCTAAAGAAAATATTGTTCTCATACAGTACTGATAATCTTCATAAGCCAATTCAATTGCTGTACTACTATTTTTCCCAATATTAATACCTATGGGCTGTCTCCTTTCAATTAATTGTAGATTATTTTTTAAATGCTGAACTCCTTTATTATTAAAACCAAGATGATTAATGATTGCGGTATCTTTTATAGATCTAAAGATTCTTGGTTTACTATTTCCATACTGAGCCTTTGGTGTAACAGTCCCTAGTTCAATAAAACCTAAACCAATATTATTATCAAAGTTCAGGTAGTCCCCATTCTTATCAAAGCCTGCTGCCAATCCTAGCTTGTTAGGAAAACTTAGACCCATTAATTTATTTGGCATGTTTACTGTATCTGAGATAAACATATTTTTTAGCCATGACTTATATAAAAATTCTGCAGATGCTAAGCTCACTGAGTGTGCTGTTTCAGCGGGTAGCATAAACATAATATTTTTATATAGATTAAAAAGGCTTTTCGATAATTTCATAATTTTTAATTGAGAATGATAATCATTGTTATGTTTAGTAGTTTAGCATATTAGTATTGACACTTATTATTATTAAATTTAGAATGATTCTAAATGGTTTTATCAATCTTTGTTAATAATCATTTTAGATTATTTATTAAATAATAAGGAGAAATATTATGGGTTTAAAAGGTTCAAAAACAGAACAAAATCTTAAAGACGCATTTGCTGGTGAATCACAAGCAAATAGAAGATATCTTTACTTCGCAGCAAAGGCTGATGTTGAAGGAGAAAATGATGTGGCATCTGTGTTCAGGTCTACTGCTGAAGGTGAGACTGGACATGCACATGGTCATTTAGAGTATTTAGAGAAAGAATGTGGTGATCCAGCTACTGGTGAACCAATAGGGAGCAGTGAAATGAATTTAAAAGCTGCAATCGCAGGAGAAACTCATGAATACACTGATATGTATCCTGGTATGGCTAAAGCTGCTCGAGATGAAGGTTTTGACGAGATAGCTGACTGGTTTGAAACACTAGCAAAAGCTGAGCGTTCACATGCAAATAGATTCACTAAAGCATTGGAAGCGATGTCGTAAATAATATCTGTCCCCTTGATTTCTATCAAGGGGACACTTTAGAACTTACTTATAATTCACGGAGAATGAAGATGGAAGGTGGGTTGCAAAAACCAACAAGATTTAGCATTGATTGGAAGAATAAAGATTACTTAAATGAAGAACTATTTGAAAAAGAGTTAAGAAGGGTTTCTGATCACTGTCATGGATGTAGACGGTGTGTAAGTCTGTGTAATTCTTTTCCAACATTATTTGACTTAATAGATGAATCTAAAACTTTTGAAGTTGATGGTGTTACATATGATCAATTCGATAAGGTTATAGATCATTGTTACCTTTGTGATTTATGTTATCTGACAAAATGTCCGTATGTGCCTCCGCACGACTGGGGTATAGATTTCCCTCATTTAATGTTAAGAGGGAAGGCTATTAAACACAGTAAGTCAAAGACTTCAATTAGAGATAAAATTCTAACTTCTACAGATATTTTAGGGAAGTTAGGGTCTCGTAAAATAATAGCTCCTATTATAAATTATTTTAATGAAATAAAAATATTTAGAATAATTTTAGAAAAGATTTTACGCATTCATAGAAATGCTAAACTTCCAAAGTTTTCATCTTATACTGCAAAATCTAAGTATAAAAATATTTCAAATGAAATGAATTTGGATAATAAAGTGGCAATATTCACAACTTGTTATCATAACTATAATGAACCAAGTGTAATTGATGACTTGGTAAAAGTATTAAAACATAATGATGTTCATGTGGAGTTAATTAAAGATGATAATTGCTGTGGTATGCCTAAATTAGAACTAGGAGATCTTAAGACTGTAGAGAAAATGATGCAACATAATCTTTTAAAATTTAAAAAATATGCTAAGGATGGTTACAGAATCATCGCTCCAGTTCCCTCATGTGTCTTGATGTTTAAACAAGAACTCCCACTACTTTTCCCAGAAAATAGAGATGTGCAATTAGTATCTAAGGCAATATGTGATCCATTTGAATACTTATTAAAACTTTATAATGAAGGCACATTAAAGAGGGATTTTAAAAATGATCTGGGTTCTGTTTTTTATCAAGTAGCCTGCCATCAGAGAGTACAAAACATAGGGCAGGTAACCAAAAAAATACTTGAGCTTGTCCCTAATACAAATATAGATGCTTTGGAAAGGTGTTCTGGCCATGATGGGACGTATGGTGTAAAAAAAGAAACTCATGAGATAGCAATAAAGATTGCAATGCCGATAGTTAAAGAATATACAAAATTACAGTCAACTCAATTCACTAGTGATTGTACATTAGCAGCACATCATGTGGTTAATGCAATGGGGAATAAGGTATTACCCACCCACCCAATTGAATTAATGAGAAAGGCTTACGGATTACAATAAGGAGATTATAAAATGAAAGAATTAACAAGTAAAAATTTATTATCATTAGAAGATTATGAGAAAGGAAGAGAGCAGATTAAGTCTGACTTATTGGTTCATAAAAAAAATCGATCAATTACGATTGGGGAAAATATATTATTGTTATTTGAAGATTTTGATACGATAAAGTATCAGGTTCATGAGATGTTGAGAATTGAGAAGATATCTAAAGAATCAGATATTAATGAGGAAATTTCCGCCTATACATCATTGATACCTGATGGAGATAATTTAAAAGCAACAATGCTTATTATGTATCCAGATATAGAAGAGCGTAGAGTTATGTTAAAAAAATTGCATGACTTAGAAAATAATATTTATCTATGTATTGATAATTCTAAAAAAATATTTGCGGTTTCAGATGAAGATCTAGAAAGAACCAGAGATGAAAAAACATCAGCTGTCCACTTTTTAAGGTTTCAACTTGATAGTGATAGCATGGAGAAATTTAAATCTTCTGATAATATTGTTTTTGGTGCCGCGCATGATAGTTATTCTAGCGATATAAAAATAGGTAGTGAAACAAAATCTGCATTATTAAATGATTTTGAGTAAAGTATTATTTATTTTTAACTTTAACCAATACTTCCGTTTGTTCTAGCTCTAAGTGGTCTGGAATATTTGGAATTTTTGAGAATTCTATCTTATCAGTACTTATATCAGTTAGCACATTAGTGCTAGTGTTATATATATGATGATGTGAGCGTAAATTTGTATCATAAAATTTACAGTCATTTTGTAAATCAATGGTTTTTAATAACCCAGTTGATTCAAAAAGACACAATGTATTATATATGGTTGCTTGTGATATAGGTAACTTCTTATCTCTAACCTGTTCTATGAGCTGGACTGCAGTAAAATGTTGATCTTTAGCAAAAACAAGCTCGGCAATTTCTAAACGCTGTTTTGTGGGAGTTATACTCTTATCTTTCAACAAATGTTCAATATTCATAAAGATATTATATAATTTAGTGTTCAAATATTAAACACTTTATTTCTTATTCTTAATAATAATTTTATTAATGATAGATGAGTCTTTATCTTGATACTTATTCTGATTAGCAATTTTCATTAGTTTTCTGCTATATTTAGCACTTTTAAGGTTTAACCCAATTTTATCTGATAAATTCACGGCAATATTTAAGTCTTTTAAATGAAGCCCCGCCTTAAAACCAGGCTCGTAATCATTATTGATCATTCTTTCACCATGTAGATCAAGAATCTTGCTATTTGCAAACCCACCCATTAAAGCTTTTTTTATTAAATTTAAATCACATTTTAATTTTTTTGCTAGTAATAATATTTCACTAACCGACACCATTGTTCCTGCTACTAATATTTGATTACATGCTTTTGTAACTTGTCCTGATCCACTATGTCCTATATATGTTATATTGCTGCCCAACACTGATAGGAGATATTTTATTTTATTAAATATATTTTTTTTGCCGCCAACCATGATCGATAAGTTTCCGTTTATCGCACCAATTTCACCTCCAGATACTGGGGCATCAATCAAATAGCAACTTTTCTTTTCTAATTTTTTTGCCATTTTTTTTGTAACTTCTGGTGAGATTGTACTCATATCAATTATTATAGACCCTTTGGATAACTTAGAAACTAGACCTGTTTTACCAAAGATTACCTCATGAACATCATTCGAGTCAGGCAGATTTAAAAATATAATTTTACATGATTTAGATATTTCAGGAATATTATCTACATATCTGCCGCCTATAGAAGATATTTCTTTAATGATATTGGCTTTTCTAGCATAAAATACAACATCATGTTCAGCTTTTATAAGATTTTTAACCATGGGTTTCCCCATTATACCAAGGCCAATGTAACCAATTTCATCATGAGCTTTTTTTATATCCATGATATATTGTATAGAATCGACAGAATTTATCATATGAAAATTAGTTACAAACAATTCTTTGATAGCCCAGAAATACCAGAATCATCTATTTATTTGATTTTAGGAAAGCCTTATCATTTACAGAATGATGTTCAGTCTAGACTAGAGTCTTTTTTGAAAAAAAGCGGCTCTTCCATAAAACATTTAGTAGTTGATTCTGACTTTGATATTAATGAAATAAGAAATGATTTTGAAAGTTATTCTCTTTTTGAAGAAAAAAAATCTCTTATTTTAAATATAGTATCTAATACTGTTCCAAAAAAATTACTTGATTACCTATTAAATAATAAAGCACCTAAAGATTTAAATCTGATTATTAAATTAGGACCGCAAACACCTGCTTTTAAGAGAGGTAAATTTGTATCTATGTTAAATTTAGAAGGGTGCATTATAGAGATATCAGAACTTAAGAGTATACATCTTAATAATTGGGTGAAGCAAAAGTTCAAAAAAAACAATATTACTTATAGTGATGAACTTTTTGCAAAGTTAATACAGAAGAACGAGGGCAATACATCTTCAATTTCACAAGAATTATATAAAATGTCTTTATTAAATATATCAGATATATCTATTTATTTTGATTATCTTCAAAAGGAGTATAAGTTCACAGAGTATGATTTAATTGATTCAATATTAGAGCTAAATTCTGCTAAGGCTGTAAAGATATTAAATTATTTGGAATCAGTCAAGTCACCAGAAGTATATATATTATTTTTAATAAATAGTGAAATAAAAAAAATTTATTATTTGCTGAATAATTTATCACCGCCGCCATATATTCCTAATCATAAGAAAACTTTATATAGTACTTTTGCGCGCCAATCTAGTAGTAATAATTTATCAGACTTAATAGAACTTTCTTATATAATTGATAGAAGGATTAAAACAGGGGCTGGTAATTTTAATGTTTGGCATCAACTTGAAATCCTTGTAGCCTCCTTTATACTTAATGAGCCCCTTAACAACATCAGGAAAGAGATAGGTTGAATGGATATAAAGAAAGAAATAGATAAGTTATGTGAGCAATCTTTGTTAGCATCTAGCTTTTCAGGAAAATATGATTCTAAAATTAAGAATGCTGTCCTCAAGTCTATATCTGATAATTTGGATATTAATTTTAATAATATTATTAAAAATAATCTTATAGATGTAAGGAATGCTGATAAAAAGAAATTAAAAGACAGCATGATTGATAGATTAATCTTAAATAAAGAACGTATTTTGTCAATGCAGGATGGCTTGCATCAAATTATTAAAATACCAGATGCATTATATAAGACTACAAAGGGTGTTAGGCAAAGTAATGGAATTACAGTAAGTCAGATGAGGGTTCCTCTGGGCGTTATAGGTATGATCTATGAATCAAGACCAAATGTGACTATTGACTCTGCTGGTCTTTGCATCAAGTCAGGGAATAGTGTGATTTTAAGGGGTGGCTCAGAATCTATAAACAGCAATAGAGCATTAATGACATGTATAACTAAAGCTTTAAAAGATAATGGTGTCCATCAGCATATGGTTCAGTTAGTTGGAACTACTGATCGGAGTGCTGTCACGCATTTATTATCTAAGAATGAGCATATCGATGTAATTATTCCTAGAGGTGGAAAAGGATTAATTGAAAAAATAGTTTCTTGTTCTAAAATCCCAACCATAAAACATCTTGATGGTAATTGTCATGTATATATAGACGAGACCGCAGATGTAAATAGAGCTGTAAATATTAGTATTAACTCAAAGACTCAAAGATATGGTGTTTGTAATGCAATGGAAACTCTTTTGATTCATAAAAATTTTTCAAAAAAACATATCATTAAGATTCTTGATGAATATGATAATAGAGGTGTAGAAATTCGTGGTTGTAAAAATCTTAAAAAAATTAGAAAAAATATTGGTCTTGCAAAAAATAGCGATTGGTTTGAAGAATACTTATCTCCTATTATAGCCATAAAGGTAGTTAATAATCTTGATGATGCAATTAAACATATTGGTAAGTATGGCTCATTGCATACAGATGCTATTGTAGCATCAGATAAAAACATAATAGAGAAATTTAAAAGACTAGTGAATTCTAGCTCTGTGATGATTAATACATCAACAAGATTTGCTGATGGTTATGAATATGGGTTAGGGGCAGAAATTGGTATCAGCACTGATAAATTACATGTTAGAGGCCCAGTTGGGCTTGAAGGCTTAACAAGTCTAAAGTATATAGTTAGTAGCCAAGGAAAATTAAGAAATTAAAAGCAAAACATATAAACGAATAGGAATTTATGGGGGAGCTTTTGATCCCATCCATAATGGTCATATTATTCCAATTGATGAATTATGTGCAATTCATAATTTAGACTCAGTGCATTTCATACCTACTAATATTTCTAATTCAAATAAAAAAATTATTGCTTCTGGGGCTAAGCGAATTGAAATGCTAAATATTGCTCTGAAAAATGAAAAATATTTCGTAGATAATAGGGAAATATTAAAGGGAGGTATCTCGTATACAATTCATACAGTAGAATCAATTTCTAAGCAATTTCCAAATGATCATTTGTATTTAATAATTGGATTAGACTTGCTTATAGATATAACTAAATGGGAAAGATTTCATGAAATTATAGGCTTATGCAATATCATTGTTTCTTATAGGGAGATAGATGATATGGTAGGCATCCTAGAAAGGTCTATGGCGAATGCGAGTAGGTTAAAGTTAAATATTTCAACAGATGCAGCTATATTTCATGGTAGTTCATATGGTAAAATATACTTAGAAAAAACTTCTTCAATCAAGGTCTCATCAACGGAAGTAAGGAGTAAGTTAAAAAATAAGGAAACAGTATCAAATTTTATTCCGTCTCAGCTAGAAGAATGGCTATTAAAAAATAAAATTTATTAAATTATGAAAACACTTAAAAAATCTATTATAGATATCTTGGAAGACAATAAGGGAGAGAATATTGCCTTGATGGATGTAAAAGGTAAATCATCCGTGACGGATCTAATGTTTATTGTATCGGGGCGCTCTACTAGACATGTGAAATCAATTGCAGATAATCTCATAACTAAGCTTAAAAAAAATAAAATGAAACCAATAGGGGTGGAAGGCTATAGTTCGTCAGAATGGATTCTTGTAGATTATGGAGATTTCTTAGTACATGTTATGCATCCAGAAGCTCGTGATTTTTATTCGCTTGAAAAATTATGGAATGAAAGCATAGAGACAGACAGTTACACATATATATAATTTCATGCCAAAAATATTAAAATTTTTTATACATTTTCTATCATCATTGCTAACATTTTTATTTCTCATAGTTCTAGTAACTGAAAATACAAATATTGTTTCAAATTTGTATAAAGAAAAAATTGTTAAATATATACAGTCTGAATCACAGCTTAGATTTAATTTTGATAGTCTCGATGTAAGATGGAATGGGGTTCATCCTAACCTTATTTTTAATAAAATATCCTTATATCAGATCAATGAAGAGGCTTTATCTCTTGATGGAAATAAACTTATTATTAATATTGATACAATAGAGTCATTGTTTGATTTTAAATTTAAAATATCGGGCCTTAATCTAGTAGAATCTGAAATATCATTAACTTATGATAAAAATGGATTATTCTTAAAGGGTTATAATTTATTACATAATAAAAAAGTAAATGGAAAATCTGGATTTAGCGGTATAGGGAATATTAAATTTCGCATAAGTGATTCCAGTATAAATATAAAGTCTCAGAAAAGAAGTGATGGTTATAATTTAAAGAACATAAACCTAGTGTTATTTTCCGAGAATAATGATATTAAATTATTTACAACATTTAATCATAAAAATAATGATGAGGTTATCCATTTTGCATCTCAATTTTCATTAGATAATAATTATAAAGTTAATGGAAAATTTTATAGCCAAGGGCTTAATATAAATCCTCAGGAAGCATTATTTTTCTCAAATAAATTAAAAATATCATCTTCTAAGTTGAATTATACTTTCTGGGCTGATATTAAAAATAACTCCTTATTGAATCTTCAGGGCTCGTTAAGTATAGAGGATATATTGCTCTTAAATGTAGTTTCAAAAAATAAAATACTATTAAAAGATTTACATACGGATTTAGGATATCAGTTATTAAAAAATAAAAGGAATATATTGTTTAGTAACTTAAATTTTTTAACAGAGAATGCTGCGTATAAAGGTAATACTATTCACACAACTTTTAATGAATTTAATTTAGCTAATATTTCTATAGATAAATTATATATAAAAGATATGAAAAATTTAATTAATTTTACATATCTCTTTTCTAAAAAAAATATTAATAATGTACTTAAAGATACACATGATGGTTATCTTAGTGATCTTGTGCTACTAGACTTAGATAATGATAAGAAATTCAGATATGGTACAAATTTCAAAGGAATAAAATTTGTTAATAATAGTGGCTTATCTATGAATAAAATCACTGGAAATTTAATAGGCAGTAGCAAGTCAGGGAAACTATTAATTGGCGGAAAAGAGGTTGAAGTAATTACTAGCAATAATGATAAATTTAAACTATCTAGGTTGAATGGATTAATGTTTTATAAAGTTTCTAACAACATGATGTCTCTAAGCTCTGAAGAATTAGAATTAGGCGATTCTCATCTAGCTAATATATATGGTTCTTTTTCTGATGATCAGTCAAAATATAAAATTAATATCGAAGGTGATTTAAATAGTTTAATGAAAATTATACCTATGAAGTATGTTGAATTAATTAAATCAAAAAATATTTCTCTTAACTCTAAATATAGTTTTGATTACCGTGTTTTGAAGAATAAGAAGAAAATAAATTCTTATGGAGCTATAGATTTTCATAACCTAGCGATTAATGACAAAGAACACAACATTGTGATTAATTCTAAAAAACTTAGGATTAATTTTTTTGACAAATATATTCAATCTTATAAGACTCAATATTATATTAATAATAATAAGTATTCTTTGATATTAGATACAGATATTATTGGTAATAAAATTAAGTATAATTTTAATTCAAAAGGTATTTTAAGATCTGATTTTATGAAGAGTTTTTCTAATAATGAGCTAATAGAATCTTTTGAGGGATCTGCGCCTATTAATTTCAAGTTAACTTATCAGCCCTTTGACAAGACAATGCATTTTAAATTAAATAGTAATATGAAAGGTATGGCATTTAATATTCTTCCCCCATTAAATAAAATTTCTTCAGAATCTAAAAATTTAGAAATTACATATATGCTAAATAATAATTTTAAAAAATATATTAATATATCTTATGATGTATATAAGATGAAAGTTTCAAGACAAAAAACCTCTCTTTCTATATCAGTTTACTCTCCTAGCATAGAAGGTTTAATAAATCTTCCTGACCTAATAACTAATAAAAACAGGTTAACTGCTCGTCTCAACTATTTTAATTTAAATAAATTTAATAGTGCTTCAGATCCTGAAGCATATTCATTCTTAGATTTAAATATTAAAAAAGCAAAAATCAATGATTATTATTTTAATAATGTAAAAATTGTAACATCCCCTGTTGATCAAGGCATGACAATAGACAGGCTTGAGTTTAAAAATAATGACTTGAGCATGAAAGGCAATGGAAAATGGATAAAATTATCTAATAAGCAAATTACCTTTTTTGACGCAGACTTTCAGAGTGATAATTTTGGAAGTTCTCTTAAATATTTAGGGTACCCGGGAATTATTAAGGAAGGCAACTTATCTTCGAGATTAATAGGACAGTGGAAAGGATCACCTGAGGATTTTTCTCTCAATAATTTTGATGGAAAAGTTGTGCTTGACTTAAAAGATGGAGAATTTCTTCAAGTTACAAAACAAACAAGAGCTATAGGGCAGCTGCTGGGGCTATTTAGTATTTCATCATTAAAGAAAAGGTTATCGTTAGATTTCAGTGATTTTTTTTCTAGTGGATTATCATTTGATACAATGACTGGTGAATTTAACTTTGTTGAAGCTAAGGCAGAAACAAAGAATTTATTGCTACAGGGCACCTTTGGTGAAATGAGGATAAATGGTGTTTCCGATATATATAATAGGTCCCATAACCAGCAGTTAACTTATATACCTAATTTATCGTCAATGAGTCTAATTTCAGGTACTTTATTGGGTGGGCCAATTGGTGCCCTCGCGTCAATATTTTATGATAAAGTTCTGAAAGAGATGGATATCAATACTAATCAGTTAGCAGCTGTAGAATATTCTATTAAGGGCTCATGGGATGATCCTGAGATTAAAGTAATAGAATCATTTAAACCTATCGAAAATTAATATATTCTTAGTATTCAAACTAAGAGAAATATATGGCTAGCATAGCATCAATACAATTAACGTCAGGTCCAAATATTCAAGCTAACCTTCTTGAAGTATCTAAGTATCTTGAAGAAATTTCCAAAGGGAAGTCAAAATTAGTTGTTTTACCAGAGAATTTTGCCTTCATGCCAGAAAATGATATATCTTTTTTGGAAAATGCTGAAGTTGAAGGATCTGGGCCAATTCAAGAGTTTATTGCAGAGAATGCTAGAAAATATAAAATTTGGATTATAGCTGGCACTATTCCTCTTAAGACCAAAAATCCTAATAAAGTAACATCATCTACTCTCGTTTTTGATGATAAAGGTCAAATAGTCACTAGGTATAATAAAATACATTTATTTGATGTTCAATTACCTAATTCCGATGAATCATATAATGAGTCTGAAGTTTTTGAACATGGAAAGAATCTTAAGATTATAGAGACGCCAGTTGGAATTGTTGGGTTAGCAATTTGTTATGATCTTCGCTTCCCAGAGCTTTTTAGATTATTACATTCCTCAAATGTCGAAATAATTGTACTACCATCAGCTTTTACTGAACAGACTGGCAAAGTTCATTGGGAACCATTAGTTAAATCTAGGGCTATAGAAAATCTTTGTTATATGGTTACATCATGTCAAGATGGTTATCATATTAGTGGAAGACAAACTCATGGCAATAGTATGATAGTAAATCCTTGGGGACAAATAATGTCGAAAATAGAGTCTGGTAGTGGGTTTATTGAATCTGAGATAAATCATAAACAGTTAACCTCAATAAGAGAGAAGTTTCCTGTACTTAAACATATAACTTTAGTAGGTAATAAATGAATTATATACAAAATCTCATCTTAGATAATCATGACTTAACAAATGAAAAACTTGAGAACATACTTTCGGCAGCATGTCCTAAAAACATAGACTTTGCAGATTTATATTTTCAATATACTAATTCTGAAGGTTGGCAATTAGAAGACGGTATCGTTAAAAGCGGTTCATCAAACATAGATAGCGGAGTTGGAATTAGATCTGTAGCTGGAGATAAATCTGGTTTTGCATATAGTAATAATTTTAACTATGAAAATTTAATTTCTGCAGCTAAAACATCTAAGTGCATAGTGAAGAGTGGCCAAAGTAGAGAAATACAACTTGGTAATTCTCAAAATATAAGAAAACTGTATAACTCAGTCTCGCCTTTAGATTTCAAGACAGATGATATAAAAGTTAAATTTTTAAAAGATATTGATAAATATATACGAGATAAAGATGACAGAGTGGAGCAAGTGATTGTCAGCTTAGCTGGAACATATGACTCAATTTTAGTTCTCAATACGGATGGCATTAAGGCTTTTGATGATAGGCCCTTAGTTAGATTTAGTGTAATGGTTATCTTAAAAGTAGGTGACCGAAGAGAACGCGGTTCTTCTGGCGGCGGCGGCAGATATTCTTATGATGAAATAATCGATACAAAATTTGCTTATGAATTTGCTGATGAAGCAATTAGACAAGCAGCTGTAAATCTTCAAGCTGAAGATGGAAAAGCAGGATCTATGACAGTTGTCTTAGGGCCTGGATGGCCTGGAGTGCTTCTGCATGAGGCTATTGGACATGGACTCGAGGGTGATTTTAATAGAAAAAAAACCTCAGCTTTTTCTGACTTAATAGGAAAGCAAGTTGCTTCTAGCCAATGCACAATTGTTGATGATGGCACAATTTCAAAGAGAAGAGGGTCTTTATCTGTAGATGATGAAGGTTGTGAAACAAAATGTAATACATTAATTGAGAATGGAATCCTTAAAGGATATATGCAAGATAAAATCAATGCTAAACTTATGAATGTCAGTCCTACAGGAAATGGAAGAAGAGAAAGTTACGCATGCTTACCTATGCCAAGAATGACAAATACCTTCATGTTGCCTGGTGAGTTTAATCCAAACGAAATAATAGAGTCTGTTAAAGATGGAGTTTATGCTGTTAATTTTTCTGGTGGCCAGGTTGATATAACAAATGGACAATTTGTATTCACAGCATCAGAAGCATATTTAATCGAAAATGGAAAAGTTACCAAACCAATTAAAGGCATGACTCTGATTGGTAATGGACCAGAGGTTTTAAAAAAAGTATCTATGGTAGGCAATGATTTAAAACTAGATGACGGAGTTGGTACATGTGGAAAAGATGGGCAAAGTGTTCCAGTAGGAGTAGGACAGCCTACTCTTAAAATAGATGAGATAACTGTTGGAGGAACACAGGTATGAGCTCTAATGGAAATAACATACTTATCTATAAAGATAGACTCGAAGGAATTTATAAAGATTTAAATAAAAAGTATAGTCATGAATTTAATTTAAGCGTATCAAATGGTTATACAGTAACATCTAGGTCAGCGGAAGTAGAAAATATAGAATACCATGAGGACATGGCCTTAAATATAACTGTCTATAATGATTTTAAAAAAGGAAATGCTTCAACGAATAACCTATCTTCAGAAAATATTATAAAAACTATTGAAAAAGCTGAAAATATTTCTCAAAACACACAAGCTGATAATTGCCAAGGTCTCCCTGAATCTAATTTTACAGAAAAACAATGGGACAACTTGGGAATATATTACCCGAAAGACTTAGAAGTTGAAAATGTAATAGAAATGACAAAAGATTGTGAAGCAGAAGCTTTTAAAGCAGACAAAAGAATATCAAATTCTGAAGGGTCAACATTTTCATTTTCTAAAAACTCGCATATGATTTTAAATACTAATGGAGCGTATGGTGCATATGATTCCACAGATTATTCTTTATCTTGCATTGCTTTAGCAGAAGAAAATAAGTTAATGGAAAGAGATTATTGGTATTCGTCTTCTAGAGACTTTAAAAAATTAGAAGAAGGTTCTAGTATAGGTAAAAAAGCTGCCGAAAGAGTTCTGTCTAGACTTGGAGCTAGAACTTTGAAAACTCAAGTTTGCCCTGTTCTATTTTCACCTGAAATGTCTGCGTCTATCATTAGTAATTTTTTATCAGCTATTAATGGCTCGGCTATTTATAAAAAATCGAGTTTTCTATTAGATAAAGTTAACGAAAAAATATTTCCAGATTTTGTAAATATACGTGAAGAACCATTGTTGGTTAATGGCCCTGCAACTCGACCATATGACTCTGAGGGTGTTTTAACAGAAAATAAGAATATTGTTGATAATGGTATTTTGAACACTTATTTATTAGATACTTATTCGTCTAGAAAACTTAAAATGGATTGCACTGGAAATGGTGTTTTAACTAACATAACTATGAACTCAAGTGAGCCACTAGTTTCGGATATTATTTCTACACTAAAGAATGGCATATATATAACAGATATGATGGGTAGTGGAGCTAATACTTTAACTGGTGATTATTCTAGAGGAGCCTTTGGATATTTAGTTGAGAATGGTGAAATACAGTATCCAGTAACAGAAATAACTGTGGCCTCTAATCTGTCTCAAATGTTCCAAAACATTATTGCTCTTGGTGATGATATTGATTTAAGAAATAGAATTAGAACAGGTTCATTATTGATAGATAATATTACTATCGGTGGAACTAACTAATATTCATTATAAGAGATACTGAAAAAATAATTAAAATTAAAATTAGCATCGCTGATATTGTCGTCTGCCTTAAAAGATAATCTTCTAGTGTAGTAAATTTATTCCTCAAGCTAGTAAAAGAGAAAATATTTTCAGTTTTATTTACCATACTAAAAATATATTTCATTAATAACTTAATATATTTAATTTTGCCCCTATATAACCAATCAATATCCAAGGTTAAAGTCAGAGTCCTTTCTAAATATTTTAAGCTGATGAAAAATGCTAATGCCGAAAAGAATAACAAGTGTAATTGAGAAACCACATGGTTCCCGGTATAAGGAATAAAATCTACAGGATATGGCAGCAAACTATAAAGTAATTGTGGCCAGATTCCTATAACAATACATATTGTTGAAGCTATAATCATTGCATATTTCATATATATTGGAGGATCTGTTGTAATAATTTTTTTGTCTCTATGAAAAAATACAAACCATGGAAATTTTATACCTGCATGAAGAAATACGCCGGCTGACCCTACTAACAGCATTAACCATACCAGCTGCATTCCTTCATGAATGCTGGCATCAACTATCATTGATTTAGAAATAAAACCGGATGTTAAAGGAAAAGCTGAAATCGCTAAAGCACCTATGATTCCACATATTGCTGTTAAAGGCATTGTTTTATATAAGCCACCAACATCTGTGCATTTATATTTATTAATCATGTAAATAACACTTCCTGCTGACATTAGCAGTAAGCCTTTATATATAATATGTGAAAAAGCATGAGCTGCTGTCCCATTAAGAGAAAGCTCTGTTCCTATTCCAATCCCAACAATCATAAAGCCAACTTGATTTACTATGCTGTATGAAAGTATTCTTCTGATATCATTTTCAAGCAATGCATAGATAATTCCATACATAATCATATATATTCCAATTAACATTAGTATATGGCTTCCAGCAAAAGTAACGATTAGTATAAAAACAGAAGTTTTTGTTGTGTAAGCTGAAAGAAATACTGTTGAAGAGTAACTACCTTCTGGATATGCATCTGGTATCCATTGAGAAAATGGAGGAGCACCTGCATTCAATAAAAATCCAACGAGGATCATCCAGTTATACCAAGTATCCAAATTTAATAATCTTATTTGTAAATTATTTGTATCTATATATAACCCTATAATTCCAAGTAATAAAATTAGGCCTCCCAAGAGATGCATTAGAAGATATCTATTGCCTGCAGATAGAGATTTATCTGAATTAGATGACCAAATAACCATAGTAGATGCAATAGCCATAATTTCCCAGAAGATATAGAGTGTTAAAAAGTCACCAGAAAATAGTACAAAGATAGCTGAGGATATATAGATTAATACCATTGCTTTTTCTTTATAACTATCTCTATAAATTGAAAATAATTTACCAATTAATCCCATGATTAGAAAAACCAAACAGAAAAGATATGCAAGTTTTGAATATGAAAAATAATTAAGAGAAGCAAGACCACTCTTATATACATAATCTATATTATCTGTAATAAATAAAAGTACAAATAATGATATTAAAATAGATCCGATTGATATTAGATTCGCTTTCTCTTTAAAGATAAAAATAAATAAAGAACCTATAGCTAATGGAAAGGCTGGATGACTGATAAGACTACTAATCATAATAAGTATCTCCTTTCTTTAGCACAACAGCTAGAATTTTTGCAATAATAATTAAGCTGATACATGCTAAGAATCCAAAAATAGGGTAGAAGCCAATTATACCATCTATATTAAAATTAATTTTCTTAAAATTATAGAATACATATAAATATGGAGTTATATTTATCAGTAAAATAAGCGTATAAATTATTTTATTTCTATCATTCATGTTAAATAATATTCTCTGTAATAAATTTTATAATAAAATCAGTTTTGAAAAAAAGAATTACTGCTATAAATCCAACAATAATCACTGGAAAGGCTAGAGGCATATCTTCACAGCTAGGACTTTTATAGTCAAATTTTGCTTTTTCAAAATATGATTTATAAATCATCGGAAAATAATAACTCGCATTAAGCAATGTGCTCAAGATGATTACAATAAGTAAGTATAAATTTTCTGATTCCATAATACCAAGCAATAAATACCACTTGCTAATAAATCCAATTGTTGGAGGTAAACCAATCATTATAATTGCACCGATAGTCATCAGTAGACAGGTAATGGGTAATTTTGAAGAAAGGTTATTCATCTCACTAACATTTTTAATACCTGTCTGTGTTGCAATAATACCCGCAGAAAGGAATAGCATTATTTTTCCTAAAGCATGAAATATTAAATGAAGAACAGCAGCTAAAATAGAATATGGCGCCAGAATTGCCGTAGCTAAAACTATATATGATAATTGGCCAATAGTTGAATATGCTAAGCGTAATTTAATATTATCTTGGTTTAGAGCAATAAAGGATGACGATATAATCGTAAACGATGCAAAGAGTATAATAATTATATTTGCGCCACTCTGCGTCAATACATCTACTCCAAATATAAATAAGAAAACCTTTAACATTATGAATACTCCAGATTTAACTACAGCCACAGCATGAAGTAGTGCGCTCACTGGTGTTGGTGCAACCATTGCAGATGGTAACCATTTATGAAATGGCATGACTGCAGATTTAGCAATTCCAAATAAATATAAAATAACAAGAATGTATATGGCAGTATTATTATAACTAGTGAATATACCCCCAACTTTATAGTCTAAAGTCCCAGTCAATATATAGGTGAATATTATTGCTGGTAAGAAAAATATTATAGATGTTCCGAGTAAATAGTATAAATACTTCTTACCGTTTATAATTGATTTTTTGTCACCTTTGAATGTTACAAGTGGATATGTAGCAATTGTCAATATTTCATAAAAAATAAAAGTAGTTAATAAATTAGATGAATAGATAATCCCATTGGTAGCTAGCATTGATAGTGTAAAAAATATATAAAACTTTGGTTTGTTTTGGTACTTATTCAATTCTAGATATCTTTCTGAAAAAATAGATACCATGAGCCATAGTCCATTTGAGATAACTAGAAATATCACACCTAAATAATCTAAGCTAAATGATAATGGGATTCCTGGAATAATATTAACTATATCAATTTTTTGATTAATCAAGATATCTTGTATGCTAATTATGTATAAAGCATATACAAGAGATGCGAGACTTATAAATATAGCAACCATGCCAGTAAAGGCTTCTTTTCTAAGTAGATAAATAATCACTATACCAAAAGCTAGAAACAGAATATGTGATAATAAAATACTCATTGATTTATAGTACTATAAAAATTATTTGATATTTGTTCGGAAATGCCAAAAGTTAATGATGTATCAACACCAAGATATATCGTTAAAGCAGCTAGAAAGTAAACACATAGCAATTGATAATTTGTTGCTACTGAAGCATCATGATTGAGCCTCGCAGAAAAATAAATCTTTTCAATTAATAGCCAAGCATAAAAGAATGTCATGAAAGAGGTGATCAGTATAACTCCACTAATATACCAATAGTCAGATTGGAGTATTGCTGAAATTAAATACCATTTACTTATGAATCCAGATGTTAACGGTAACCCTATTAAACCAAGTAATAATATTACGAAAGCTGACATGAGTAATGGATATTTCTCTCCTAGCCCTGAGAAGTCATCTATGCTCACGTTTTTATTATTTATAAATAAAATAGTAATCACTAAAAATAATCCAGTTTTGATGATTGAGTGATTAAATACATGTATAAGAGATGCTGTTAATCCATCTGGGGTTAATAGCATTATTGCTATGATTATATAACTTAATTGAGCAACACTTGAATAGGCTAGCATTTTTTTAATTTCATTTTGTTTGATAGCATATAAAGTTGATAATAAAACCCCTATGAGTGATAAAAATAAAATGAGCTGGACAAGATTATAATACTCTAATGGATTTATTGAGTTGAATATATCTAAAAATACTCTAAGTAAAATATAGATACCTATTTTAGTAGATGTCCCTGAAAAGTATGAAACTATTATAGATGGGGCATACGAATATGTTCTTATTAGCCAACCATGCAGTGGAAATAGAGCTGTTTTAATGCCCACGCCTATGAGAAACATAGCTATGGAAAGAGACATAGAAAGCGAGATACTGCCACTCCCTATCTTGTTTGATAGATCCGTCATATTCAGAGTGCCTGTATTTACATATAAAATGCCGATTGCAAATAATATAAATACCGCACCAATGCTTCCAATAAATAAATACTGTATAGCTGCAAGACTGGAAGCTTTATAATTACCTTGGGATATAAGAAAATAACTAGCAAGTGAAGAAATTTCTAAAAAAACAAATAAGTTAAATATATCATTTGTGAGAACGATACCTGAAAATCCAACATTGCAAAGTAGCCAAGCAATATAAAATAAATGTATATTATCGTCTTCTACTTGTGATTTTATGGTCTTATTTCCAGCTATCAAACATATGAAAGCCATAAAATTGATAAGCAAAAGAAAGTAACATGATAGTAAATCAGCGTTTAATCTAATACCAATAGGTGCTTTCCATGAGCCAAGTTCATATAGTATATTTCCATTCTGATAAACATCTTGGAACAGTATTAGTATCAGTAAAATATTTAAGAAAGATACGCCTAGGCTTAAATTATAGACATACCTATTATCTCTGACAAGTAATAGTATTGGAGCAATTAATAGAGGTAATACTATAATTAATACTGGTAACTGGTTCATTTTTTATATCTTATCCAGTTCATGTTCTTCTATTGAATTATACTTTTGCTTAACCTTGATGATTAAAGCAAGAGCAAGGCTTGTTGTCGCAATACCAACAACAATTGCTGTAAGGATTAAGACATGAGGCAAGGGATTAGAGTAGATTAATTGATCGTCATTTAGAATTGGAGGGACTCCGCCATCAACTTTACTTATAATTAAGTAAAAGATAAATACTGAAGACTGAAATATATTTAAACCAATCACCTTTTTAATTAAATTTGATTCTCGGATTATTATAAATAAACCTAGAAGAAATAAAATCATATTAAGTACGAATAGCATTATTTTTCCTCGCTAATATCATTAAATGAATAAAATACCAAAACCATTACATTGCTGACAGTTAAACCTACTCCTAGTTCAACCAGGAATATACCTAGAAGCTGACCATTTATTGGTGTATTTGACAAATAGTTATACTCTAAAAAATTACCACCAAGCAAGATACCTAAGAAGCCAACCATAAGATATAAAATGACACCTAAAGCCATTAAAGATTTTGAAGTATTAACACTTAGGATTGATTTGCCAATATCTAATCCAAAAATAATATTATATAAAATAAAACCTGCTGCAAATATTACCCCTGCTTGAAATCCTCCGCCTGCTGAGAAGTCGCCATGGAATTGTACATATAAACCAAATAATAAAATTACAGGAATCAGTAGCTTAGTGACTATTCTGGGAATTGTATGATGTCTCATGAATTACTCTTTCTTTTTCTTAATATTCCTAAGACTGATATCCCAGCAATAAATATTACAACAACTTCTCCAAGTGTATCAAACCCTCTGTAGCCAGCTAAAATAGATGTTACAACATTAGGAACACCCATCTCTGTTTTAGATTTATTAATATAATATTCACTAACTTGTGAATTTGATGTTTGGTTAAATTTACCAAATTCTGGTAAATCAGATACTGCGAAACTTAATAAACCTAGTAGTAATAAAAATAATACTATTAATGGAAAAGAGGGGGTTCTAGATTTCTTTACCATAACATCCGTATGCTTCAAAGTGCTTAAAAATAAAATCGTAGATATTCCAGCGCCAACAGCAGCTTCTGTTAAAGAAACATCTACGCCGTCTAATAATAAAAAAATCAGAGCAGATATAAGACTGAAAATAGTTGTTGCCATAATTGCTGAAAATAAATTTTTAACAAACATTATGTAGATAGCAATAGCTATAAGAATTGTTAGTAGCAAGTATAAGAATATAATAATTATTTTATTTCCCCACTGGTCTTAGAGTGTTTTAAAAATGCTTGAGTTAAAGCATGAATAGCTGTGCTGCCAGTTATATATAAGAATACCAATATCAGTAATAATTTTAAGCTAAACAATGAGAATCCATAATGAAACATTAGCCCTAATATTATCAGTAAAGTTGCAAATGTATCTACAACTGAAGCTGCATGGGTTCTGGCAAGAAAATTATCAAATCTAAAGCAACCTATAGTACCTATTAACGCTACTATAACTCCGACTATTAATAAAATACTAATTATTATACTCACTTAGACGCTTCCTTATCTTCATAATATTTTAGTATAACTATAGTAGAGATGAAATTAATTAGCGCATACACCATAGCAATATCAGTAAAGTCTTTCTCAATAGAAACTGTGCCGACTAATAGGATAAGAAGAACAATTTTAGTTCCAATTAGGTTGACTGTTAATATTTTTGTATAAATCTCATTTGCCGTAATAAATCTAAAAATAGAAATGACAAGAGCAAGAGATAATACAAGAATAGCTAATATACTAATTTCAGACATCTTTTCCCTCGCTTGGCAGATAGTTTTTTTCTGTAGATCTTATTTTTTTATCCATTTCATTTGATTCCAGAGACTCTTTGAACTGATCATCCAGGGTATGTACTGTAAATGTATCTCCATCGACATCAATTGTGACTGTTCCTGGAGTTAGAGTTATTGAGTTAGCATAAAGAACATGTCCTAGGTCAGATATTTGAGATGATTTAATTTTAATAATTTGAGGATTAATTTTTCTATTCGGGATAACTATATATAAACAAACTTTTATATTTGAAATTATAATTTCTTTAAACAACCATGGAATATAGAGTAATAAGCCTTTAGCACTAAAGTCATGAAAACTAATTTCCTCGTCAATCAAGTCCATTCTATTCATTATATAGATCACAAAAGCTGTTGAAACTAAACCTAAAAACAACATGAAGGGTGCTATCAATCCTGACAATATAAACCAAAACACAAAAATACTCACAAAAATTATGATGAGATGGTTTTTTTGATTATATTTCTTTGTTGGTTCAGTCATACCATATTATATATAGAATCTTAACGTTTAACCATAATCACTGTATGAGTAATGATATATCAATAACATCAATATTTTTTGTTATAGACCCTATGGAGATAAAAGAAACCCCTTTCATGGCATATTTATTAATATTCACAAGGCTAATATTTCCTGAAACCTCTATAGGAGTCTTTTTAATCGTAGCTAATGCTTTCTTTAGATTAGCTATGGAAAAATTATCCAAGAGTATGCGATCTATATCTAAGTTTTCTAAAACACTTGCCTCATGAGGTGTTTTTGCCTCAGCAATAATAGGTTTTCTAAGCTTTTTAGCTCTTCTTACAAAATCTTCTAGGTCATCAATGATCTTAAGATGATTTTCTTTAATTAATACAGACTCAGAAAGATTTTTTCTATGAGCGAAGCAACCCATTATCTGACAAGCATAATTAATTGCATATCGCCATCCTGGCAAAACTTTTCTTGTATATAATAGTTGAATATTTTTATTTGAAATTTTAGCTTGATATTTATTAACTGAACTAGAAACGCCTGACAGTGTTTGTAGGAAATTCAAAGCTACTCTTTCGCCTATCAATATAGATTTAATACTCCCAGAAATAGTTGCCGCAGCTTCTCCTTTATTAACAGAATCTCCATCATTAAAATGCCACTTTATTCTAATCTTTGAATCTACTTTTTTGAATACTTCATTTACCCATTGTTTTCCACAGAGAATACCTCGTTCTTTGAAGATTAATTTTGCTGTACTTTTTTTTGTATTTAATAATAGTGATGAAGTAACGTCATTATTAAAACAGTCTTCTATTAGGGCAGAGCTAATATGTTTTTCTAGTAACTTTTTATCTACTTTATCGATCTTCATTATTTCTCAAGTACTCTTTAGTTGTAGTAAAAATAATTGGACTCAGCAGTATAAGAGCGATCAGGTTTGGTAAAGCCATCAGACCATTCATGATATCTGCAATTAACCAAATTAAATTTAATTCGGTGGTAGCACCAATTGGTATAACTATAATCCATAAGATTCTATATAAATTAGAAACTGATGATCCAAACAGAAACTCTGCACATTTTTCTCCGTAATAACTCCATCCAATAATTGTACTAAATGCAAAAAGTACTAAGCCTAGAGCTACAATATATTTTCCTATAACAGGAAGCCCTTGATTGAAGGCCATTGTGGTTAATGCGGCACCGTTTACCCCTGTTAACCATGTATCTCCAATTAGTATTACAAATGCTGTAATCGTGCAAACTAGCAGGGTATCAATTAGTGGCTCAAGCATAGAAACAGAACCTTGCTTAACCGGGTTATTTGTTTTTGCAGCTGCATGAGCAATAGGTGAACTACCCAATCCAGCCTCATTGGAAAAGATACCTCTCGATACTCCAAATCTAATCGCCATCCATATAGAAGCTCCTGCAAAACCACCAGTTGCAGCTGTAGAGGTAAAGGCTGAGTTTACAATGAGTAAAAAAATTTCAGGGATAAGCGAAATATTAGTAAAAATTATAAACAGGCCACCTAGGATATATATTAGAGCCATTGTAGGCACTAGCTTAGAGGCAGCTCTCCCTATACTCTTAATACCTCCAAATATTACTAATGAAACTAAGGCAGCTATTACTAATCCTATAATCATTTTAGATATTCCAAACTCTATAGAGAGTACTTGTGCAACAGAGTTAGATTGAACACTATTACCAATTCCGAATGCTGCTATCATTCCAAAAAATGCAAAAAAATAGGCCAAGAAATGGTATTTTTTTGCTAAACCATTTTTGATATAGTACATAGGTCCACCAACATAGCTCCCTAATACATTTTTCTCTCTATATTTGATTGCAAGAAAGGCCTCTGCATATTTAGTTGCCATTCCAAAGAGTGCAGTAACCCACATCCAAAAAATAGCTCCAGGTCCACCTAAAAAAATAGCTGTTGCTACTCCTGCAATATTTCCTGTACCTACAGTTGCAGACAATGCCGTCATTAGGGAGTCAAAAGAAGATATTTCTCCATCATCTTCAGTCTTTGATTTTTTAAATAAGGATTTAAATCCATATCCCAGGTTAAAAAAAGGGAACCCTTTTAAACCAAAAGTTAAATAGATGCCTACCACTAATAACAAAATAAGCGTTATTGGGCCCCATACAATGCCACTGATTATATTTAGTGCATCTTCAAATGAGAAATTTTGGATATTCATTTTTTTTGTAAAATATTAACAACATTATTTCTAGAACTATTTTCAGATTTCAATTCATTAAAAATAATATCAGAATAATGAGCTATATTTATTTTCTGATTATGTTTAGTGGCAACTATTGATGAATACTGAGAATGTTCAAATGTGTTAGGTAAGCTAGAGAATAGGTCTTCTATGAATTTAGTATCGTTAAACATCTTATCCTGGATAATTAATATACCATTATTAGCCAAACCATTAAACGCATTCACAATAAGATTTATTTTTTCTTTATCTGCCATGTCATTCAAGATATTCATCATACTAATAACACTATATTGGCCATTAAATTCTATTTGATTATTTTTATAAGAATTTATGCTTAACTTGCTTTTTAAATTATCCGGCAAATATTTCTTCATGTTGATTACATTAAAGTCTTCGCTAGTGATTTCAGTTGAATGAGTTACGTTAATATAATCACTCATCAATATCTCTGAAGACAGAAGGCCATCTCCTCCAATATCACAAAAGGTTACAGATTTAGTGCGACCAAAATAATTTATTATAATTTGTTCGACGATAGCACTAATAATTCCATTCGAGTGATGCCGACTAACATCTTGTATATCTATGTTGCTATCAGAGCTATTTTCTAAGAAATAATTTAGTGAACTATTTTTCTTAGGAGGTTGTTTTTTACCAATTCTCATTGACATAACCCCATCATTCTCAGCCCAAATATTACTCATACCCCACCATTTTTGTCTACTCTGAAACATTACCTCGAGCGAGCTTCTGGACCAATAGTTTTTCTCCACACCTTGTCTTTCAGCATACACTGGGAGAATTACCCCTCCATCTGGTTCAATTAAATACATTAGATGCCTTAGAAAGGCTGCGCCCCAATTATTAGCAAATAGAGGAAAACTAATACCTATGTATATTCTGTGGAAAGAACCTTTTTCAAACGGATAGTAGATAGAACAGATCTCCTCTTTTGTAGGATTTGATTTAAATATTTTAGAATCACAAGTAACGCTGACGAGATCCTCACTTGGCTGTATCATTTTATGTTTATCTCTTATATCAGAACAATAATAGTCCCTATCTTCTACGATATAGTCAGCTGATTTATGGATTAAAATTTCAGTCATAATTTATATTAGTCTATGAATAGGGATAATAACATGGCATTATTTACTCAACAACTTATCGGTTATAAATATGTTTAAACTTTTTGTTGTAGTGACTATTCCAGCGGTTATATTGATTAGCCAAGCTGGGTATTCTTTACTAAGCATATCCTCTTTAGTTGTATTTTATATCATCAGTTTTTATCTCTATGAAAGAGTAAATAATAGCCAAGAGATAGTAGTTAAAGAAAAAAGCTCAGTAAAACCCATAAAACTTAATCAAAGCTCAGTAATTCGAGAATCTCCTTTTTTTAAAAATAACAAAGAACCTTTAATGTTGCTTGATAATTCTTTTAAAATCATATCATCTAATAAGTCATTCCATAATTTTTTTGGTCGTTCTCCTGATGGGAAAAATATTTCACTGGTATTAAGGTCAGCTGAGCTTGATAATGCAATTGAAAAGCTTAGTATAACTGATAATTATATCTCTGTGGATTTGACAGTTTTTAGTGTTGTTCAAAAACATTTAACCGCTCAACTTTTTCATATAAATGATTCGGACGATTTTACTATATTAGTAATGTTAATGGATAGGACAAATCAATATATTGCTGAAAGGTTAAAAACTGATTTTGTTTCAAATGTAAGTCATGAGCTTAGAACACCTTTAGCTTCTATATTGGGTTTTCTAGAGACAATTGAGGGTCCTGCTAAAAACGATGAAGAAAAGAAAAGAGAGTTCTATCAAATTATCAGGAGTGAGGCTGAGAGAATGCAGAGGCTTGTTAATGATTTGCTTTCTTTAACACGAGTAGAGGAATCTGAATTTCAAGCTCCAAGCGACAAGGTTGATTTATTGCAATGCCTTGATTCGGCTGTCGATGTTGTACAAGTTATAGCTGAAAAGAAAAGTATTGTTATTAAATGTGATTTTAGTAGAGATAATAAGTTATTTGTTAGAGGCAATCATGATCAATTATTAGAAGTTTTTGAGAATCTCTTAGATAATGCAATTACCTACACTGATGATGATAAAAAGGTCTCGGTTTCGGTTAAACAGGATATCAACTATCAAATCGTTGAGATAACTGATCAAGGAGTTGGTATTGGTGAACAAGATCTTGCCAGGATTACTGAGAGATTCTTTAGGTGCACAAGTAGCCTTGATTATAAGCGCCACAGCTCAGGATTAGGTTTATCAATTGTTAAACATATTTTGAATAGACATGAGGGAAAATTAGAAGTAACTAGCGAATTAGGCAAAGGTAGTATTTTTAGAGCTTATCTTCCAATATATAGCTAAAACAATATTAATAAATTTGTAATAAAAGAGTCATCATGTCTTAATGCTAAAGATTTTAAATAAGCATAATAAATATTACTTAAGGAGTTAGAAATGAAACAATATCAGTTATTACTGATGATCATGGTTATGGTGTCAATGCCTGCTCATTCTAGAGATACAATACGAGTTGTAGGTTCCTCAACTGTTTACCCATTTGCAACAGTCGTTGCGGAAAATTTTGGTAGGCAAGATAATGGATTTAAGACACCAATTATAGAATCAACTGGTTCTGGAGGTGGATTGAAGTTGTTTTGTACTGGGAAAGGCCCGTCTACTCCTGATGTTACAAATGCATCAAGACGTATAAAAGAGAGAGAAGTTGCTCTTTGTGCAAAAAATGGAATTAATGAAATCATTGAGCATAAAATTGGGTTCGATGGTATTGTAATTGCCAATGCAAAGAATGGGCCTACTTTTGAATTATCAAGAAAAGACCTATACATGGCACTGGCTGCAAAGGTCCCATGTGGAATTCAAGATGGGGTAACCTGTGATAATGAAGCTAAGACATGGAAAGATGTAAATTCATCATTGCCAGATATAAGAATAGAGGTTTATGGACCCCCGCCAACTTCTGGTACTCGTGATGCATTTGCAGAATTAGGTTTGGGCGGTGGATGTAAAATGATACCTTGGGTTAAAAAATTTAAGAAAAAAGATAAAAGTGCATGGAAACAATTGTGTTACACAGTCAGAGAAGATGGAGCTTATATAGAGACTGGAGAAAATGATAATTTAATTATTCAAAAACTCGTTAATAACCCGAATGCCGTAGGAGTTTTTGGATTTAGTTTCCTAGATCAAAATACAGATTCTGTTAAAGGATCAACTGTTGACGGTATAGTTCCTACTTTTGAATCTATTGCATCTGGGGATTACAAGGTATCCCGCTCATTATTCTTTTATGTAAAGAAGGCCCATATTGGTTCTATACCGGGTATTGAAGAATATATGGCAGAATTCATGAATGATAATGCTATTGGAGATGAAGGTTACTTATTAGATAAAGGCTTAATTCCTTTGCCGCAGGATGCAAGACTGAAATATCAAAGCGATAGTAAGAATTTAGTAAATCTACAATACTAATTAACCCTATTTATACACAGATGTCACCCAAATTAATTTGGGTGATATTGCTTTCATTTGCGCATTTAATTGTAGTAATTTTATATCAAAAAACAATAAAATAACTTTTTATGTAACATAATCTTAACATTCAATAGTTATGATAGATTATAAAAATTATTACTATGACTATAGAATTTATAATATTATCACTTATTGGATTAATGGCTTATAGCTTTTTTATTGGTAGAAAAAAAGCTCTAGCGTTGAGTTCTTTGAAAAATGTAACTGTACACTCGCAGCCTTACTACCATGGTCTATATTCTGCTCTCATAACAATTTTTCCTGCTTTTATACTCCTAATCTTATGGTCATGGATAGAGTCCAGTATATTTTCTATCAATCTAAGAGAATATTTTAAAGATATAGCAGATCCAGCTGTAGCGGATTTTTACATATTAGGAGTCATTAATTTCGCAGGAGGTATTGATGAGAAAGTCATGAATCATGTAAATTTCATGTCAGCGGTAAATTATTATGAATCAACCATGCAAATGAATTTAGTTTTGAAAGCTATAGTTATAATAATTTTGACTCTAATGGTTTCTAGATATTCTTTAAAGTTAATTGCAGCTGATTTTAAAGCACGTGATTTAGTAGAAATTATAATTATCAGGGTTATGAAATATGCCTCTATATTTGCGATAGTTATTACTATTGGAATAGTATTGTCTCTATTGTTCGAGACTATAAGGTTTTTTGAGTCTGTAGCTGTGACTGAATTCTTGTTTGGTACTCATTGGAGTCCTCAAATGTCAATAAGAGAAGGCCAGGTTGGATCATCTGGAAGTTTTGGGGCAGTACCAGTTTTCACAGGAACCCTGTTAATATCATTTATCGCCATGTTAGTTGCTGGTCCAATAGGATTATTTTCTGCAATTTATTTGTCTCAATATGCTTCAATAAATGTACGTTTATTCGCTAAACCTATCATTGAAGTATTGGCAGGGATACCAACCGTTGTCTATGGTTTTTTTGCAGTGATAACAGTAGGCCCTTTTTTTCGAGAAATGGGCATATTTTTTAATATCGATGGATTTAGTTCGGAGAGCGCTTTAATAGCAGGTTCAGTACTAGGCATCATGATAATACCATTTGTAGCATCTTTAACGGATGATGCTCTATCCGCAGTCCCCCAATCATTAAAAGAAGGTTCTTTGGCAATGGGAGCAACTTTATCAGAGACAACAACTAGAGTCATTATTCCAGCATCTTTTCATGGTATTGCAGGGAGCTTTTTATTAGCTTTCTCAAGAGCAATTGGAGAAACTATGATTGTTGTAATGGCTGCTGGCTTCGCAGCTAACTTAACAGCAAACCCATTTAATGCTGTAACGACTGTGACTGTACAAATAGTTGGTTTATTGACGGGCGACCAAGAATTTGATAGTCCTAAAACATTGTCTGCATTTGCGTTAGCTTTTGTTTTGTTTTTTTTAACATTAATTTTAAATATTATTTCTTTAACAATAGTTAAAAAGTATAGAGAGGAATATGAATAGTATTATTAAAAGAAATCAAAGAGAAAAAAGATTTAAGTTTTATGGAATTTTGGCTGTAGCCACTGCAATCCTCTTGTTGGTGATTTTACTCTTCAAAATATTCTCAACTGGTATAAGTGCATTCAATCAAACATATATAGGGGTAAAAATTCAAATTCAAGTTAATTCTGATATATCGAATTTAGATCCTAGGAGAGAATTGAGGCGTAATATACGAACAATGTTTCCTGATGTTAAAACTAGATCAGAGAAAAAGAATCTATATTCCCTATTTAGTAATGGTGCATATTATGAATTTGAAGAGATGCTTGATAATTATAATGGGGAAAAAATAGATGGATATTATTATTTTCTAGCCTCTGATGATTTAGATATGTATTTCAAAGGCACGGTTAAGAGAAAAGGAAATAGTGCTGGTAGAATACAACCCTCGCAAATGAAGTATATTGATATGTTTGAAAATATGAACCTTATTGAATTAAAGTATAATAAATATCTATTAGGGTCATCTGATAGTCGTGAACCAGAACTAGCCGGAATTTTAGGTGCCATATATGGTTCTTTTTATGCAATATTAATAGCTTTCATCACCTCTTTTCCTCTGGGAATACTTACTGCCATATATCTTGAAAAACTAGCATCTAAAAATAGGTTTTCAGATATTATCGAAACTAATATTAACAATTTAGCAGCAGTGCCATCAATTGTTTTCGGTTTGCTTGGTTTAGCGATATTTCTAAATTTTTTTGATTTACCAAGATCAGCTTCTCTTGTCGGAGGTTTAACACTTGGCTTAATGACCTTGCCAACAATTGTTATAGCTTCACGTTCAGCTATTAAATCTGTCCCCCCATCTATAGAGGAGGCCTCTATAGGTCTTGGGTCTAGTAAAATTCAAACGATTTTCAATTTTTCACTTCCACTTGCTATGCCTGGTATTTTAACAGGTACAATTATTGGTATGGCTAGAGCGATAGGAGAAACTGCCCCATTGTTAATGATTGGAATGGTTGCTTTTATTGTAGATATACCTAGCGGCCCTATGGATGCTGCCACAGCTCTCCCCGTTCAAATATATCTTTGGCAAGATAGCCCTGAAAGAGCGTTCGTTGAAAGAACATCAGCTGCTATTATGGTATTACTTTTATTTTTATTTTTATTAAATATTACAGCGGTTTATCTCAGAAAAAAATTAGAGAAGAAATGGTAATAAGGAGCTTATATGATCAAAGAACTTAAAATATCAGCAAAGAATTTAAATGTTTTTTATGGAAAAAAACAAGCCTTGTTTGATATAAATTTAAACATTTATGCTAATGAAGTCACATCATTAATTGGACCATCAGGATGTGGAAAGTCAACATTAATAAAGTGTTTTAATCGAATGAATGATCTTGTTGATATTTGTAAATATTCAGGACAAATTATGATTGATGGTCAAGACATAAATCATTCGTCAACTGATCCTGTTAGTCTCAGAACAAGAATTGGTATGGTGTTTCAGAAACCAAACCCTTTCCCTAAATCTCTTTATGATAATATTGCCTATGGACCCCGTTTGCATGGAATGTTCAATACAAAAGAAGACCTGGATGAAATTGTAATATCTAGTCTCAAAAAAGCAGGCTTATTTAATGAAGTTAAGGACAGATTATTTGAGTCTGGAACAGGGCTCTCGGGTGGACAACAACAAAGATTATGTATAGCAAGAGCTTTAGCGGTAAATCCAGAAATAATTTTAATGGATGAACCTTGTTCTGCACTAGACCCTATTGCAACAGCGAAGATTGAAGAATTGATAGAAGAGTTAAAAGAAAAATACACCATTGTAATAGTCACTCATTCAATGCAGCAAGCAGCAAGAGTATCAAATAGAACGGCTTATATGCATATGGGGGAATTGATAGAAACAGGTTTAACGAAAAATATTTTTTCTAATCCTAAACATGCAAAAACACAAGATTACATTACAGGGAGAATTGGTTAAAAATGACGTTATTTGCTATAATTATTAATGATAGGAGTAAAAGGTGCAAGAATACAACGATCATATAGTATCCTCTTTTGATGATGATATAGCATCAATTAGAAGATCAATAATTAAAATGGCTACTTTAGTTGAAGAGCAATATAAGCTACTCCATCATATTGTAGATACAGGCTCTGCTTCCACAGTAGAAGATGTGTTGAATAATGAGCCTAAGTTAGATGCATTTGATGGAAAAATTAGAGATCAGGTAATTACATTTATTACCCTAAGATCTCCAATGGCTATTGACTTAAGAGAAGGTTTGGCTGCTCTGAAGATTTCAACAGATTTGGAAAGACTTGGAGATTATTGCAAGAATGTGTCTCTGAGAATACAGGCGTTAGAAGAAATACCTCCCGCAGAGATCAAAAATGAAATCCTAAGGATGATAGTTATGGTGCAAGGTCAGTTAAAAAAAGTAATAGACGCATATGTTTCAAAAAACAAAGACAAAGCAATTGAAGTTAGAAATGCTGATGCAGTAATAGATAATCAGTACCAGGTTACTTATAATCATATAATCGAAGATATTCGTAAGAACCCTAGTAAGCTTAAGACTTTGACGGATACAAAATTATTATTCACAATAAAAACTATTGAGAGGGCTGGAGATCATATAACTAACATTGCCGAAGAAGTATACTATGCAATTGTTGGTGAAACTCTATCAACACCGAGGCCAAAAGGCGAGCCAGAATAGTGAAAACTATTTTTTCAATTGAAGACGAGGAGTCTTTAGTATCTTTACTAGAATATAATATTTCATCTGCAGGATATAAATTCGAACATTCTATGACTGGATATGAGGGCATGATGAATATTCAGAAAGTTAAACCTGATTTAATTTTACTGGATTGGATGTTGCCTGATATTTCAGGTATTGAGATTTGTAAATTTATCAGGTCCAATAAAGAGCTTCAGAGGATTCCTGTAATTATGTTGACAGCAAGGGGTGAAGAAGACGATGTGATATCTGGTTTTGATACAGGAGCAGATGATTACTTAGTTAAACCTTTTAGCCCTAAAGAATTAATTGCTAGAATCAGAGCACTGTTAAGAAGAACTTCTGAGCGCACATCTAGCTCAAAATTATCTTATGCAAATATTATTATGGATATAGATATGCATCGAGTTTATTGTTGTGATAAAGAGACTAAACTTGGACCAAGAGAATATAGAATATTAGAATTCTTTATGAAGAACCCAGGCAGAGTTTATACTAGACAACAGATACTAGATGCTGTTTGGGGAACAAACGTTTATATCACAGACCGTACCATTGATGTTCATATAAGAAGACTTCGTAAAGCCCTCAGTACAACAGAAGAATGCAAGGTAATAAGAACTATACGATCGTCAGGGTACTCCCTTGATATTGAAAAATAGCTGTAATAAATCTGCAATATTTCTTACCAAAATCTTTAATATAACTTTAAGATATATATGACTTTAAGACAGATACAATATAATCAAAGTTCAGGGATGACTGAGTTTTAGAAACATTAAAAATTAATGAGGTTATATGAAAAAATTATATACATATTTTTTATTAGGTTTAGTAGCTTTGCCAATTGCTGGTTTTACTGGCGGAATGATTGCTTCAGAGAAAGCGCATGCTGCAACTAAATCTGGGAAGAAAGGATCAAGTGCAAACTTCTATGGCAGACTTTGGGTTCAGTATGACAATGCTGATGCGTCTAGCTCTAATAACCAAAAAATTCAATCTGTTCGTGATAACGAAGGAATGGGTAGATTTGGACTTAAAGGAAAATCATTAGTTGGAAATGGATATGCGCTCAACTATAAAGTTGAATATGCAATAGATTTAGGCGATGGAACTTCTACATCTGACTCATCAACTTCTTGTAATGATGCAAGAGACTGTCGTACTTTTAGTTTGAAACAAGGGTGGCTAGGGATGCTAACTCCTTTCGGCCAATTTAAAATTGGTTCTGTGGAATCACCTTATAAGTTTATGGCTAAGCACGATATCTTACACGATACAATTTCACAAGCACGTGATACACGCATGATATCTCAAGGATCAATGTCTCATAGTTCTTACTGGAGAGAATCTATCTACTATGAACTTAAATCAGGTGATTTTAAATTTGCTGCAATTTATGGATTAGGCGAACAAATACACTCGGTTACTAATAAAGATTTTGGAATGGGTATAGAATATAAAAACTTCTTTATCCCAGGCTTCGATGTTGTCTATGCAAGAAACAAAGATAACAGTGTTACTGGTGCCAATAATCAAAACTATAATGAGAAATTTACTTTAACTAAAACTTTTAAACTTGAAGGTAAACGCAAAGTAAAAATTTGGTACATGAATGAAGATGTTGGCCTAGATAGTAAATTATTTACCGGTGGTAATGCTGATGGTGAAGTTGACTGGTATGGTATTCAGTACAAATCAGGCCCAATGACGCTTCAATATTCTTATGGTGAAAGTAATGCATCTGAAGGTTCAACGTATGATAGAGATGGTTATAATATTGGTATGCAGTACAAGTTATCAAAATCATCTAGGGTTTATATAGGACACTCATCAAGTGATGCAGGATCTGGTGATGGGAGCAATGGTGACATTAGTTCAACTATGATTGGTCTACGACACGATTTCTAAAAATTACCTCTCTACAAGGTGGGGTTTAAGTAAAAGTTAATTATCTATTTAATATTTTCCTCTTACTTAAAACCACCCCATATCAATACCAGCATACATTTTTTTAGACTATTGATCTTTATCATCTAAATAAAATTTGGAATGTCATATCAATCGGTAGATAATGTATGAATGGATGCAGAGAATAAAAAAATTGATAAACATATAACACTCGATGAGCTTACCGAGGTACTAGATAGTGGAGCCATTCTTAAAGCCCGAAATCTTTTAAATTCATTATATCCATCTGAGATTGCTGATGTTATAGAAAGTTCTCCTCGAAATCGACGTGAGTTAATTTGGAAGCTTGTTTCTAATGAGAATAAAGGTGAGACGTTAGCAGAGCTCACTGAAGAAATTAGAACCTATCTTTTAGATGAATTAATCGATCAAGATGGCCCAGAAGCTTTAGCATTGATTGCTCAGAATTTAGATACTGATGATTTGGCCGATATTATACAATCACTTCCAAAAAACTTAATCAAGAAAACTATTAAAAGCTTAGATAAGCAAAATCAAGATAGATTATCAAAGGTATTGTCATTTCCTGACGATAGTGCGGGTGGCCTTATGAATACCGATACTATCAATATTAGACCAAGTGTAACCGTAGAAGTATTGCTTAAGTATTTAAGGAGGCTTAAAAAATTACCAGATCAAACAGACATTGTTTTTGTTACAGATATGATGAATAAGTATTTTGGTTTTGTATCAATTCAAGACTTATTGGTTGCAAATACTGGAACGCTCATATCTGATATTATGATTAAGGATGCTAATGTCATTGATCCCGACTTAAACCAGCATGAAGTTGCAAGAATATTTGAAACCGCAGATTTAATTTCTGCAGCGGTAGTAGATCGTGATGGAATATTACTCGGAAGAATAACAATTGATGATGTAGTTGATGTCATCAGAGAAGAAGCTGATGACTCTGTTTTAAATATGGCCGGTTTAAACAAAGACGATGATATTTTTGCGCCAATATTTCAAAGTACAAAAAGAAGATCTTTATGGTTAGGAGCAAACTTGTTAACTGCAATTCTAGCTGCAGCAGCAATAGGCCTCTTTGAGGCAACTATTGAGAAAGTGGTTACTTTAGCGATACTAATGCCAATTGTTGCAAGCATGGGAGGCATTGCAGGAATGCAGAGTTTGGCACTCGTGATCAGATCTCAAGCTCTTGATCAGATAGGTAGTTCAAATTCACGATTATTAATTATTAAAGAGGCCTCGATAGGTGTATTAAATGGAATCTTATGGTCAACCGTGGTTGCGCTTGCAGTCTATCTTTGGTTTAACAGTATTTTTTTAGGGATCGTGATTGCCTCTGCTTTAATGATAAATTTAATTATAGGAGCTATAAGCGGAGTTAGTCTTCCGCTGATTTTATCTAAACTTAAAATCGACCCTGCTTTAGCTGGCGGTGTCATTTTAACAACCATAACCGACATCGTTGGGTTCATTTCTTTGCTAGGCATTGCAACGCTTATAATGTAGCTCATATATTAGTATATCGCTAAAATCTTATGTGTTTTAATTAACACCTTATCCACAGCTTGTAAACAAAAAAAACACAACATATTGTGTTTCAATATAATTACAACCACAATAATTAGTGTTATAATTTAATCTCCACACAGGACGAATTTAAGGAAAATAATAAAAATGAAAGAAGAATTACAGAATACTAGCCTCTCCGGACTTGCAGAAAAAGAAGCAATAACAAACGCGTCAAGCTTATCTCCTATACCTGGAAAGTATAGAGTGATGAGAAGAAATGGAAAGGTAACATCCTTTGATTTAGATAAAATTTCTATAGCAATGACAAAAGCTTTTCTAAGCGTGGAAGGAAGTAGTGCTGCAGCGTCAACAAGAATACATAATGAAGTAGAGTCTTTAGCGCAAAGAGTTAATTCTGCAATAAAAAGAAGATTTCCTGAAGGTGGCGTCATACATATAGAGGATATTCAAGATCAAGTTGAGCTTGCTATTATGCGAGCAGGATATCAAGACGTTGCAAGAGCTTATGTGCTATATAGAGAAGAGAGAAGTCAGGCTAGAAGTCAAAATAAAGTTGAAAAAGCAGAAGACTTGCCCATAACTAAAGGCGTATTAAACGAAGATGGCTCTACTCAAGCTCTGGATCTTGATAGACTTAAATTAATTATTGAAGAAGCATGCTTTGGCGTCGAAGATGTTTCAGCTCAAACCGTATTTGATCTCATAGATAAAAATATTTATGACGGAATCAAGAAAGAAGATTTATCAAGTTCAATATTAATTTCCATACGACCTTTGATAGAGAAAGATCCTAATTATTCTTATGTGGTTGCAAGATTACTTTTAAGTAATTTATATGAAGAAGCTTTATCATTTTTAAATGTTGATGAGAATACTCCAACTATTAAGGAAATGTCCAAGTCTTATCCTGAATACTTTAAATCATATTTAGGAAGAGCTGTTGAGCTTGAATTGGTTGATAAAGAATTACTAACCTATGACTTAGAGTATATCGCCAAACACATTGATCCATCCAGAGATTTAGCTTTTACTTATTTAGGGCTTCAAACTTTATATGATAGATACTTTATCCATCATAGAGAAAAGAGATTTGAATTACCTCAGGCTTTCTTTATGAGAGTAGCAATGGGCTTGGCTATTAATGAAGAAAAAAGAGAAGAGAGAACTGTTGAGTTTTATAATTTAATTTCATCTTTTGACTTTATGTGTAGTACGCCAACATTATTTAACTCTGGAACTTTAAGACCTCAGTTATCATCTTGTTACCTATCAACATTCCCAGATGATCTTAAGGGAATTTTTGAAGGAATAAGTGACGATGCAATGTTATCAAAATTTGCTGGCGGCTTAGGTAATGATTGGTCGCAAGTTAGAGCGCTAGGTTCACACATCAAAGGAACGAATGGCCAGAGCCAAGGAGTCATACCTTTTTTAAAAGTAGCAAATGATACTGCTGTTGCCGTTAATCAGGGCGGGAAAAGAAAAGGAGCGATGTGTGCCTATCTTGAAACATGGCATTTAGATATCGAGCAATTCATGGAATTAAGAAAAAATACGGGTGATGATAGACGAAGAACTCATGACATGAATACTGCAAACTGGATACCAGATTTATTTATGAAGAGGCTTCATAATGATTTAGAGTGGACACTATTTTCTCCACATGACTGTCCAGAACTTCATGACTTGACTGGCTTAGAGTTTGAAAAGAAATATGAAGAATATGAAAGACATGCAGATGAAGGAAAGATAGCTAATTTTAAGAGACTTAAAGCTGTTGATTTATGGCGTAAAATATTAAGCATGTTATTTGAAACAGGCCATCCATGGATTACATTTAAAGACCCATGTAATTTGCGTTCACCCCAACAACATGTCGGAGTTGTTCATTCATCTAATCTTTGCACAGAGATTACTTTAAATACATCTAAGGATGAAATTGCTGTGTGTAATCTAGGGTCTGTTAATTTAGCAGCACATATTGATGAAAATAAGAAACTTAATGTTAAGAAACTTGAAAAAACAATTCGGACTGCAATGAGAATGCTAGATAACGTAATTGACTATAATTATTATAGTGTAGAAAAAGCAAAAACATCAAATGCGAAACATAGGCCAGTTGGCTTAGGATTAATGGGTTTTCAAGATGCGTTATATAAATTAAGAATCCCATATGCATCAGAAGAAGCTGTAGATTTTGCTGATAAAAGTATGGAACAAATTAGTTACTTTGCACTTCGTTCGTCTATGGAGCTTTCGAAAGAAAGAGGGCCGTATCAAACGTTCGATGGCTCACTATGGAGTCAAGGAATTTTGCCTATAGATAGTTTGAGAAATTTCAAAGAAGTACGTGGAAAATATCTAGACGTTAATATGGATCAAACGCTTGATTGGGATACTTTAAGAGAAGAAATTAAAGTTAATGGAATGAGAAATTCTAATAGTTTAGCCATTGCTCCTACTGCAACAATTTCAAACATATGCGGGGTAGCACAATCAATTGAGCCGACCTATCAGAATTTATATGTTAAATCGAATCTTTCAGGAGAGTTTACTGTAATCAATCCTTATTTAATTAAAGATTTTAAAGAAGCAAAGATTTGGGATGAAGTTATGATTAAAGATTTAAAATACTTTGATGGACAACTTGCTTCAATTAGCAGAGTACCAGATGATTTAAAATCAATTTACCAAACATGTTTTGAAATAGATACCCGATGGTTGGTGGAAGCTGCAGCTAGAAGACAAAAATGGATAGATCAATCACAGTCTCTAAATTTATATATCCCTGACACAGATGGTAAAAAACTTGATAGTGCTTATAAACTTGCATGGATTAGAGGTTTGAAAACAACTTATTATTTAAGATCTTTGGGCGCAACACATGTTGAGAAAAGTACGTCTGATAATGTTGGGTCAAAATTAAATGCTGTAAGTAATTCAGCTGAAGTTAAGCAATGTTTGATTGATGAGCCAGATTGCGAGGCATGCCAATGATATACCTTACTTCAACGCTGATAATCATAATACTTCTTGCTGTATACAGTTTTTCAAACAGAAGACGTAACATCGAAGAATTAGAATTTAAAAAAAATATAAGACCCATGAGCATATGGGAATATTCAATGAAAACTAGAGGTAATAAAAATGTATAACTGGGATGATCCAATAAATGAAGCTTTAAACAAACCAGAGGTAGCTAAAGCAGCTCCTGTAGTAAAAGAAGATACTAGCCTGAATAATGAAATAGTCCAAGAAGGAGCTACAGGCATAGAAGATCTCGAGATAGGCGCAGGAAGAATAGAAGTTGATGATAAAGCTATTATTAATTGTAGAGCTGATCTAAATCAGTTAGTACCATTCAAATATGACTGGGCATGGCAGAAATATTTAGATGGCTCAGCAAATCATTGGATGCCTGAAGAGGTCCCGATGCATGATGACATTAAATTATGGCAAGATCCAAAAGGACTTACTGAAGATGAAAGAAAGATAGTTGAAGTTAATTTAGGATTTTTTTCAACTGCCGACTCATTAGTGGCAAATAATCTTGTGTTAGCTGTATACAAACATATCACTAATCCTGAGTGCAGACAGTACTTGCTGAGACAAGCTTTTGAGGAAGCTATACATACTCATGCGTATACGTATTGTGTGCAATCTCTTGGCTTAGATGAAAGTAAAATTTTTAATATGTATAGAGAGGTGCCAGCTGTTGCAACAAAAGCAGAGTGGGCATTACCATTTACTCAAAGTCTTGGTGATCCATTTTTTAAAACTGGAACACTGGAAAATAACCAAAGACTGCTTCGTGATTTAATCGCATTTTATGTAGTTTTTGAAGGTATATTTTTCTATGTAGGTTTTACTCAAATATTATCGATGGGTAGAAGAAATAAACTTACTGGTGTGGCACAGCAATTCCAATATATTCTCAGAGATGAGTCTATGCATATGAATTTTGGAATAGATGTTATTAATCAAATAAAATTAGAAAATCCTGAGTTATGGACAGAAAAATTTCAAGCTGAAATGATAGAGTTAATCAAGACTGGAGTAGAACTCGAAACAAGGTATGCCTACGATACAATGCCAAAACCTATCCTGGGCATGAATGCAGTTCTTTGCGAGGAATATATAAAATTTATTGCCAACAGAAGATTTGTACAAGTCGGTTTACCAGAACAGTATCCTGGTGCTAAAAACCCATTTGAATGGATGTCTGAAATAATGGACCTTAAAAAAGAGAAAAACTTTTTTGAGACACGTGTGACAGAATATAAAGTTGGTGGACAGCTAAAATTTTAATATCAAAAAAAGAGATTATTTTTTAATTAAAATAATCTCTTTTGTTTCTTTTGGTATGAACTTCATTATCGAGAATATTGTAAGTGCAAATAAAACAGTTGATATTAATGATTCATCAAAGAATGGAATACCTGCTATATAACATGCTATTAGACCCGATAGATTAAAGGTATACATTGCACCCATTAACCATACGCCAAAATTACTTACAATAAAAAATATCGATGGTGAAACAATAGACGATAAGACTATAGACTTAGCATTCATTTTCTTCATCATGATAGGGCTCAGTAGTGCTATAGAAATATATGCAGCATATACAAATATCATAGATGAATAAATTCCTAGATATAAATCACTGACAATTTGAGAAATTAGTATAACCAAAATACTTAAAAGTCTATTCTGAATTAAATAACCAGTAAACATTACTAGGGCTATTGTAGCTGTGAAATTCGGAATATCAGTAATCATCCTTGATAGTACAAGTAAAACAAACAGAATTATTGGCATTATTAAATTAACCCTCATTATTAAAAACTCCTAGATATACTTGCGCTATAGGATCTTCCTTCGCTATTGTAATTGTGAGCTTTCCTATATTTTTTGTCAAAAATATTATTCAATTTAAATTGAAAGCTATAGTTGCTCACTTTTCTTAAAAATGTCGCATTAAATTTCGTATAACCACCTAATTGATGTGTATCATAAATAGAGTTATCAGTACTTGTCTCAGATATTGTTGATAAGCTGAATGTATTATTTAGATCATGATTGTAACTAATCCTGCTAACTAGCTTGTTACTAGGTCTTCTGGATAAATCAACATTATTCGTTAAATCTTTAGATTTAATATAACTATAGTCAAATGAGTAATTAAATTTATTATAAGAGTTATATATACTAAACTCTAATCCCTCAATTTTTGCTCTATTAATGTTTTGCATTATTGATCCATCAGATTCAATAAGATTTGTTATGTTATTATTAAACAGAGTAAAGATAAGACCAGAAGAATTATTTATTTTATATTTAAAAGCAATTTCTCTTGAAATAGATTCTTCAGGCTCTAAATTTGGGTTGCCACCATAACCATATAAGTCTGTACCATCTGGCGATCTAAAGGATTTTCCTATACCAGCAATTATTTTAGACTTATTGCTTAGGCTATATCCAGCATTCAGGTTACCAGTTAAAAAACCACCATATAGACTATGATTTATATATCTTGATCCAATATTAAGTAATGTATCGCCTGTGTAGTATTCTGATTGAGTATAATATTCTACAATAGTATTGCTTTTGTTAAATTTTGTTCCATATGATAATTCATATAAAGCTTCATCCGTATACATTGCACCTAATATTGTATTAGTTCCATTTAGATTATAATAATTTTTTTCAAAATTAATTTGATAATTTTCTGTATGAGTATAATCTGTTGCACCAGATGAATTTTGATTAATTTTATTTTGTTTTTGAATAAAAACTATTTTAGATTCTGATGTATCATATTTTCTATTCCATGCAAGCCTTAAATGGGCATCTTTATGGTCTTGGTTTAAATTGCTTCCAAAACTATCATATTCAACATTACCATCGCTTTGGTAGAAATTAAAATCAAAAATATTCTCTTCAGTACTAAAGTTATAAGAAATATCTATATTTTTATTTTCATAACCATGATTCTTAGTTGAGGCGACTTTAGCTTTATATCCATCAGTTTCAGTATTCATGAAATTAATTGATAAATTATGATTATTAAGATTAAAACTCTTTTGAAATCCAACCTTATTAGTCTCATCTCTCCCAGTTCCAATATATATTTTTCCTTCATTGGAACCGATATCTTTTTTCGTAATAATATTTATTACGCCACCAATGGTATTTTTTCCATAGAGCGTAGACATACTGCCTTTTGATATTTCTATTCTATCTAACATTTCTACAGAAATATGTTGAATTGAAGGCACGCCAAGTGTTCCAGGATTTAATTCAACTCCATTAATCAAAACTTTAGTATGATTACTTTCAGTTCCTCTCATAAATATTGATTTAGTCTGACCATGTCCACCATTGCTTCCAATACTTATAGAACTTGAGTGACTTAAGATTTCATCAATAGTTGAATAACCTAATGCTTGTATATCATCTGAAGTTATAACTTCTACAGAATTAAGAGAGTCAAAAATTGTTGCACTTCTTTGTCCTGGGCTTACTAATATTTCATCAAGATTTGATTCCGCATAAATTATATTACTAAATAATAGAATGGTTATTATAAATATTTTCTTGATTGTAAACATATCACTCCTTGTATAAAAGGGGACACATACAAAGCAAACCACTATAATTATAGTGATTATACCCACTGCAAAAGCATCCGCCGCTTTTTGGGTTTTAATCTCATCTTGTTGGCATTCGGGCTATTATACCGTTGCGGGGGCAGCGTCAGAATTGATTTACTGACTTTCCCAACTTCATGAGTTAGTTAATTTTTTATTCCTGTTCCACGAGATAATAACATTAGCGCAGTAATAAATAAAATTATTATTAAAGAAATGATTACTGATAAAGATAATACTAAACTAGTTTCCTCAACGCCTAAAAAAGCTAATCTATATGAACTGATTATATATACAATAGGATTAAAAACAGATATGTCTTGCCACACTTGCGGTAGGGAAGCAATGGAATAAAAAGTTCCACCAAGATACGTAAGAGGTGTTAATACAAAAGTAGTAACAATATTTATATCATCAAAACTTTTAGCATAAATTGCATTAATAAATCCAGCGATAGAAAACAAGAATGCTGTCAGGAAAGTTAGCAGTATAACTAAGCCGACATTTGCTATGGGTATGCTGGTGAATAGGGTGGTAACTATATATACCGCAAAGCCTACTACGAAAGCTCTCATGACTCCGCCTGTAACATAGCCTAATAGGATGATCCAATCTGGTACAGGAGATACAAAGAGTTCCTCATGACTCTTTTGAAACCTGGAACTATAAAATGAACCAACTACATTCATATAGGAGTTCGAGATGATAGGCATTATTATCAAACCGGGTATAATATAATCTATGTAATGAAAACTATCTACGTTACCTATTCTGTCTCCGATAAAATTACCAAATATAGTTATATATAAGAAAATAGTTATAACTGATGGAAGGATTGTTTGAATCCAAATACGAGCAAATCTTACAAATTCTTTTCTAACAATTGTTTGATATGCGATAAGGATTGCATTATTCATACTGATACTTCCTCTTTAGTAAGATCCATAAATAATTCCTCAAGTCTATTTCTTTTGCTTATTATATTTATAACATTAAGATTAAAGTTTTTTAGTTCATTAATAATATATGTAACAGACACGCTTTCATCTACCATTACTTCACAAGTATTTTGGTCAATCTTTTTAAACAATAATCCTTTGGGTTGAATACCATCTATAATTAACTCTGATGTTTTAATTATGTATGTATGATTTTTTTTCGCACTAAAGACTTCGCTCATTGTTGATCTCTGTATAATTTTTCCTTTATGAATAATTGCAAGGTTCTTACACAATCTTTCGGCTTCTTCCAAGTAATGGGTTGTTAATATGATAGTAACTCCTTGATTATTAAGTTCTTGAAAAAAATCCCACATAGTAAGACGTAATTCTGTATCTACCCCTGCAGTTGGCTCATCTAAAATTAATATTTTAGGACTATGGATGAGAGCCCTTGCAATCATGAGCCTTCTTTTCATTCCACCAGATAATTCTCTAGGTGTATTTTTTCTTTTATGCCAAATTCCTAATTGATTGAAAAGGGTATATGTTTTTTTTTCAGCATCTTTCCTGTTAATCCCAAAATAGCCAGCGACGCTTATCATTGTTTCTTCAATCGGGATAAACTGACATAAATTATATTCTTGAGGAACTAGCCCAATATTTCTTTTTGCAAAATCTGGATTTTTTTTAATATTCTCACCTAAAACATACACATCACCAGATGTAATTCTAACCAATGATGAGATGATTCCTATGACTGTCGATTTGCCAGCTCCATTAGGCCCTAGAAAAGCAAATAGATCACCTTTCTCTACAGTTAAATTTATATTTTCAAGAGCTCGTACATTGTTTCTATAAATCTTATTGAGCTCTATAATTTCTAATGCTTTTTCCATATTAACAACCTAAAAATACTGGTTTTTTCCCTAAATCCATTGACAATATTCTATACTTCCGTAAACTTATCGAGTTATAACAGATAAACAACATACTTATCAAGTCTATAATGATAAATCACATATGGAGATAAAAATATGAGCCATACATCTTATGAAAACGCAAGAGCAAGAGTCCAACGAAGTGAACTAGCCGTACCTGGATCTTCACCAAAAATGTTTGAAAAAGCATTAAATTCTACAGCTGATTTTATTTTCTTGGATTTAGAAGACGCAGTGTCTCCTAATGACAAGGTAACAGCGCGTGAGAACGTCATAAAGGCCCTTAAAGAAATGGATTGGAGAGGAAATGGTAAAACCATATCTGTCAGAATTAATGGCTTAGACACACATTATATGTACAGAGATGTCGTGGAGATAATGTGTCAGGCAGGTGAATTTGTTGATACTTTACTAATACCGAAAGTAGGCGTTCAAGGTGATGTTTATATGGTGGACTGCATGGTAAACCAGATTGAACAAGAAAGAGGATTAAAAAATAAAGTTGGACTGGAATGTTTAATCGAAACTGCTTTAGGAATGGTGAATATTGAAGAAATAGCCCAATCATCTAAAAGATTAGAAGCACTTCATTTTGGAGTAGCTGATTATGCTGCTAGTTTGAGAGCTAGAACTGTAGTGATTGGTGGATTAAATCCAGATTATCCTGGAGATCAGTGGCATCATGGATTAGCTAAACTTGTAGCTACATGTCGTGCATATGGTTTGAGACCAATTGATGGACCATTTGGTGATTTTAATGATCCCGAGGGTTATATTGATGCAGCAAAAAGAGGGGCTGCTATTGGTATAGAAGGTAAATGGGCAATACACCCTTCTCAAATAGAGCATGCTAATACAGTATTTTCTCCTCCTGCAAAGGAAGTTGAAAAAGCTCATAGAATTATAGAAGAGTTAGCGAAAGCTGCCGCTGAAGGCAAGGGCGCTGCTCAACTAGATGGAAGAATGATAGATGCAGCATCAGAAAAAATGGCTGAAAATATCATCAATATAAATAATCTAATACAGTCGAAGAAATAATGAATATACATGAATATCAAGCAAAAGAAATATTGGCAAAATTTGGAGTAGCAACTCCAAAAGGTGGCATAGCATATAGCCCAGAAAACGCTAAAGATAGAGCAACAGAGCTTGGCGGTGACATGTGGGTAGTAAAAGCCCAAATTCATTCTGGAGCTAGAGGCAAAGCCGGAGGAATTATTGTTTGCAAAAGTCATAAAGAAGTTTCTGATGCTGCAAATACATTACTTGGTAAAACTTTAGTTACCAATCAAACTGGACCAGAAGGTTTAACAGTTCAGAGAATTTATATCGAAGAAGCGTCTGATATAAAAAAAGAATATTATCTCGGACTAGTTTTTGATAGAAGCACAGAAAGTATTATGGTTGTGGCTTCATCAGAAGGTGGAATGAGCATAGAAGAAATTGCGAAAGATAAACCAGAATCAATTATAAGAGTAAAAATTGAAGCTGCAGTTGGAATGCAAAGCTTTCAAGCAAGAGAAATCGCATTTGCGCTAGGTCTAGAGGCTAAAGCAATATCAAGATGTGCGGCAGCGATATTAGGATGCTATAAAGCATTCACTAATTCAGACGCAACGATGGTAGAAATCAATCCACTAGTTCTTACTGGAGATGATCATATTCTTGCAGTAGATTGTAAAATGTCATTTGATGATAATGCTTTATATAGAATTCCGCATATTGCAGAACTTAGAGACAAAACACAAGAGGACTCGAAAGAAACTTATGCTCATGATAGAGGCTTGAATTATATAGCTCTAGATGGTGATATTGGTAATATTATTAATGGTGCTGGACTTGCAATGGCATCAATGGACATGATTCAATTAGCTGGAGGTAAGCCTGCAAACTTCTTAGATGTAGGTGGTGGTGCAACACCAGAAAAATTTGTCAAAGCATTTAAACTTATATCTGGGGATCCTAAAGTTAAAGTTATATTAATTAATATTTTTGCTGGAATCAATAGATGTGATTGGGTTGCCCAAGGTATCGTTGATGCGCTGGGTCAAATTACTATTGAACAACCATTGGTCATTAGACTTGCAGGAACAAATGTTGACGAAGGTATGAAAATTTTAAAAGATAGTAAAATTAATTATATCGAAGCATCAACACTAGAGGAAGCTGCTAATAAAGCTGTTAAAGCACTTAATGACTTGGAGAATAAATAATAATGGCTATATTAATTAACAAAGAATCAAAGATAATCGTGCAAGGATTCACAGGAAA
>Ga0209425_10000186_pt1 | contig 73617 bp, 80 predicted proteins | sample COG_05_FD_184749 | JGI IMG/M metagenome (GOLD analysis project Ga0209425, IMG submission 184749) | Pelagic Microbial community sample from North Sea - COGITO 998_met_05 (SPAdes) (version 2) | ecosystem: Environmental > Aquatic > Marine > Neritic zone/Coastal water | place: Helgoland, sampling...
TCTTTTATCTTTAATCCAATTTTAATAACAATCTTAATGTTTATAAGTCTTATAACTCATTTTTTAAAATTGAAAAAAAATATTACAGATGAAGATGTAATGAAAAATATAGAACCTAATTCCATAACTTAACATGTACTATATTGGAATATCAGCTTACTATCATGAATCATCAGTTTTTTTAACAGATAACAGTGGAACCAATTGTTTTATAAAAGAAGAATCCTTTAGCAGAATAAAAGGTGATAAAAATTTTCCACACAGATGCTTAAAGTTCTTAATTAAAAAATTTGATTTAAAAAATGAAAATATTAAATCCATATGCTTTTATGAAAAACCATTTAAGTCATGGTGGGAGATTTTTTATTATTCAATTAAAAATCCATTACAAAATAGAGGTTTTTTAATTCATCATCTAAAAAATTTTAACAAAGGATCAATTTTTTTTTACACCGACATAAATAAATTAATTAATATTTCTAGAAATAAGATTGTTTATTCATCACATCATCTAAGTCATTGCTTATATGGTTTGTCAGTTATTAAAAATGTTTCTGATTATGTTTACATTACTTGTGATGGTGTTGGAGAGGGAGAGACAATGTCTATTTATACAATAGATAATGATTATAAAATTAAAAAAATTTGGACTAATTTTTACCCAAACTCAATTGGCTTACTTTACTCTACGGTCACTGATTATCTTGGTTTTGAAATTAATGAAGGTGAATTTAAAGTCATGTCTCTAAGCTCATTTGGAAAACCAATTTACGAAAAAGAATTTAAGAAAGTTTTCGATGTTAATAATTTTACAATCAATATGGATTATTTTGAATTTCATAAAAACCCAAGCAAATCTTTTTCAAATAAATTATGCGAAGTATTTGGAGAACCCTACTTAAATATAAGTGAAGAGGCAAATTTTAACAAATATGCAGATATTGCAAGCTCAGCACAATTAATTTTAGAGTACACAATGAAAAACTTGATTCAAAAAGCTATGAATCTATCTGGTAAGAGAAAGATTGTATTAGCAGGTGGCGTCGCCTTAAATTGTAAAATGGTTCACAGTCTATCTAAACAAAATATTTTTGAGGAACTAATTGTTCCACCCTCACCAGGAGACTCAGGATCTGCTATAGGTGCTGCAAATTTTGCTTTTTTAGAAAAATCTAAAACTAAAATACTTGATTTTAGTAACATTTTTCTTGGACCAAAAAAGAGTCTTATTAACAAAAATGAAGATAAGGATAATTTTTTTTTAAAGGTTAATTTAAATAATGATTTTATAATTGATACAACAACCAAATTAATAGATGGTGAAATAATTGCTACCTATTATGGATCAAATGAAGTTGGACCAAGGTCTCTTGGTAACACTTCAATTTTCTGTGATGCTAAAAACAAAGAAACTGTAATTAATTTAAACCTAAATTTAAAAAAAAGAGGACATTTTCAACCTTTGGCACCAATTTTACTTGAAGAAGATTTTGAAAAGTATTTTTCAATAAATAAAAGCATTGTAAGAAATTTGGAATGGATGGGGACTTTGTGTGATGCTAAAAAAGAACTCTATAATAAATATGGCTCAATCATACATGTCGATGGAACTTGCAGAGCACAAATTGTTAAAGATAAAAATTCCTTGACTTATAAAATTTTGAAAAATACTAAAAAAAGTGCCACAGATATATTGGTTAATACTTCTTTTAATATTTCAAAAGATCCTGTTGTATTTGATTTATATGATGTTTATGTAAACTTGAAGAGAATGAATATTAAGTTTGTTTTAATGGATGATGGTTTATATCAAACTAAAGATATATGAAAAAAATAATTAATTATTTTTTTTTAATAAATGACTTTAAAAAAAAATATGGCTTAGTTAAAACTTTATTTTTTCTGATCTTTATAATTTTGATATTACTTTTTTCTATTTTTGTTTTTTTCCAAATTTTTTTACCCTTTACTTATATTGCAATATAACTTAAAAAAAATCCTATAAATTATGGCAAAATCCTATTGGCTAATGAAATCAGAGCCAGATGTTTGGTCAATCGACCAGCAAAAAAAAGCTGGAAATAAGGGAGCTCCCTGGGACGGTGTAAGAAACTATCAAGCTGCAAAAAATATAAAAAATATGAAGAAAGGTGATCAATGTTTTTTTTATCATTCAAACATTGGAAAAGAAATTGTTGGAATTATAGAAGTGATAAAAGAATATTACTTAGATAAAACAGACCAATCTGGTCGGTTTGTAGCAGTTACAGTTAAATTTCTTAAGAAGCTAGATAGGCCTGTAAAACTTGAAGAAATTAAAAAAAACAAGCAATTATGCCACTTATCTTTAATTAAACAAAGTAGATTATCTGTAATGTCTATAGACTCTAAAAGCTGGAAAATTTTAAATAACATGGGTAAAGTTTAGGTTAGATAAATTTTATGCCAAAAAAAAAGAGAAAATCTAAAATTAAAAAAAAATCTAAAAAAAAGAAGGTTAGAGCAAGAAAAAAATCTTCAAAAAGAAATAAGATATTTAAAAAAAAATCTAATATAAAAAAAAAATCAAAAAAAAAACAAAAATCTAAAACAATTAAAGAGAAAAAAAATGACTCTTTATCTCAAGAGCTTGTTTTTAAAACAAAACCTGAATGGATTAAAAGTGGTTTAGTAAATAAATTACAGTATCAAAAAAAATACACTGATTCTATTAAAAATAATAATACTTTTTGGAAGAAAGAGGGAAAAAGAATTTCTTGGATCAAACCATATAAAAAAATTAAAGATATTAAATACAGTAAAGATGAAGTTAAAATTAAATGGTATGAAGATGGAACATTAAATGCTTCTGCAAACTGCATTGATAGACATTTAAAAGATAAAAAAGATAAAACAGCAATTATTTGGGTTGGTGATGACCCTAAAGATAATCAAAAGATCTCATACAAACAACTTCATCAAAAAGTTTCAAAAGCAGCTAATGGATTAAAGAAATTAGGTGTAAAAAAGGGAGATCGAGTAACTATTTATTTAACCATGATCCCAGAGCTTGCAGTTTTAATGTTGGCTTGTGCAAGAATAGGAGCAGTTCACTCAATAATCTTTGGTGGGTTTTCTGCAGAATCTATTTCGGGAAGAGTTAATGATTGTGAGTCTGAATATATTATAACTGCAGATGAAGGGGTCAGAGGAGGAAAAACAATTCCTTTAAAAGCAACCACTGATGAAGCTTTATCAAGTTGTCCAAATGTTAAAAAATGCATAGTTGTTAAAAGAACCGGTAACTACGTTTTTTGGAACAATGAAAGAGATGTTTGGTACCACGATTTAATCAAGGATGTGCCCAATCATTGTGAGCCGGAAGAAATGAGTGCTGAGGACCCATTATTCATTCTTTATACTTCTGGATCAACTGGTAAACCAAAAGGAGTTTTACACACTACTGGTGGATATATGGTTTATGCATCTATGACTCATCAATATATTTTTAATTATAAACCCAAAGATATTTACTGGTGCACAGCAGATATTGGTTGGGTTACTGGCCATAGTTACATTATATATGGTCCACTTTCTAATGGGGCAACAACAATAATGTTTGAAGGAGTCCCTAATTATCCTGACAGTTCTAGGTGGTGGCAAATTATTGATAAATTTAAAGTAAATACATTTTATACAGCACCAACCGCAATAAGAGCATTAATGAGGGAAGGCAACGAACCAGTAAATAAAACATCCAGAAAATCTCTCAAATTGTTAGGCACAGTAGGTGAACCAATAAATCCGGAAGCCTGGATGTGGTATTTTAAAACTATTGGTAATTCTAAATGTCCTATTGTTGATACTTGGTGGCAAACTGAGACTGGAGGAATTTTAATTGCCCCACAGACTGGGGCCATACCCTTAAAACCTGGCTCAGCAACCAAACCCTTTTATGGAATTAAACCTATTCTTGTAGATAAAGATGGAAGAGAAATTAAAGGTGCAGGTGAAGGCAAACTGTGTATTGGTCAATCATGGCCAGGACAAATGAGAACAGTTTATGGTGATCATCAAAGGTTTGTAGATACTTACTTTTCTCAATTTGATGGTAAATACTTTACTGGTGATGGATGTAAAAGAGATAAAGATGGATATTATTGGATTACAGGAAGAGTAGATGATGTAATTATTGTATCGGGACACAACTTAGGGACTGCAGAAATTGAGAGTGCATTTGTTGCTCACCCGAAAGTTGCTGAAGCAGCTGTTGTTGGTTATCCACACGATATAAAAGGTAACGGACTGTACTGTTATGTAACATTAAATGCTGGAGAATTAGAAACTGGTGATCTTGAAAGAGATTTAAAGTTATGGGTAAGAAAACAAATCGGTCCCTTAGCAACTCCTGACCTTATTCATTTTAGTCCAGGCTTACCCAAAACTAGGTCTGGAAAAATTATGAGAAGAATTTTAAGAAAGATTGCAGCTAATGAACATAATCAGTTAGGAGACACAACTACTTTAGCTGATCCTAGTGTTGTTGAAAGCTTAGTTGAAAATAGAAAAAATATTTAAAGTTTAATTCTCTCTTTAAATTCTTTTTTAACAATATCCCATTTTAAAATTACTGAGTTTAAAACAATTTTTCTATCTATTGTTTTCAATTCATCTGCAATTGGTGCCCATTTATACAGTGATAACGCACTGGGATTAAAAGGAAGATCGCTGCAATAAGTGTCCCAATTTACATTTTGAAACCTTTCGCTAAATTTTTTTTTTGCTTCTTCAATTATATCTAATGGCATTTTATTTGAGGTCTCATCATCTAAAATTTTAAAAAAAAGATCTTTAGCTTTTTCTACATGTTGATAATTTAGACTTGTTTTTAAATAAGAAAACGTAAAAAATGTTAAATCTTGTAATGCAACAGAATAGATATTCCATTTAGCCAAATTAACAGATGTTAAAAATTTTTCATTTTCAAAATGAAGAACATACCTTGTGCCAATCCTAGTTTTCAGATAACCATAAAGAGTTACTTGAGCCACCCAGGCTGATTTGGTTTGTATAAAACTTTCAAGCTCATCTAAATTTTTTATTTTTTTTCTTGGAACAAAAGCTTTAAAGAGAGCAAAAATGTAAACTTTAAAATCATTTAAAGTTAGGTCTTTCCAAGTTAATTTGTATTTTGACATAAAATTAAAGTTTTTTAGATGTATACCCTAAAAAAGTGCCTAATTTGAACAATTTTAACACTTTAAATCTCTTTCATAATCGTTATGGTTTTGGACAGTTATAACTAAAAGAGAGAGGAATATTATAATGTCAAAACAATCACAACACTGGGAAAAAACCAGAGGGTTGCTATTTGTTACTTTAGCAATTTGGTTTGTATTCTCAATTGGCATCTTTCTTTTTGGAGCTGAAATGAACGAAGTTACGGGACCATTTGGATACCCGTTAACTTATTGGTTCACGTGTCAAGGTTCTCTTGGAATCTTTGTAATCCTAATTTTTTGGTTTGCAAATAGACAAGAAAAAATTGATGAAGAGTTTGGCTTTTCAGAAAGAGGAGATGATTAATGAAAGGTAATTTTATAGATAATTTGCCTAAAGTTTACGGAATCTACACAGGTGGTTTTGTAGGTTTTATAATCATTATGGCAATTTGCGAGCAGATGGGTATGACTGCGAAAACAATAGGTATTTGTTTCGTAGCCTTCACAGTAGCCATCTACGCAATAATAGGTTGGCTATCACGTACAGCGCAAGCAGACGCATATTACGTAGCTGGAAGACAAGTGCCTACTGTTTTCAACGGAATGGCGACGGCAGCAGACTGGATGTCTGGTGCTTCATTCGTTGCAATGGCAGGTGGTATTTACTTTAAAGGTTACGGTTATATGGCGCTTCTTGTAGGTTGGACTGGTGGTTATGTTTTAGTTGCATCTTTATTAGCACCATACCTAAGAAAATTTGGCTGTTACACAGTTCCAGATTTTATCGGTACAAGATATGGTGGTAATTTATCAAGGTTTCTTGCGGTAGTAGTTTTAACTGTCGCTTCATTTACCTATGTAACTGCACAGATTAACGCCACAGGTACTATTGCATCTGTTGCACTTGATATCCCATTTCAATACGCAGTTTATGTTGGACTAATAAGTATTTTATTATGTTCGATGTTAGGTGGTATGAGAGGGGTAACTTGGACACAGGTTGCACAATACATTGTACTAATTGTAGCTTACTTACTTCCAGTTTTCTGGATCAGTAGCAAAATGGGTGCGGGTTTTTTCCCTCACTTTATGTTAGCTGATGAAGTAGCTAGAATCGGTGAATTAGAACAACAGTTTGGTTTTGTTAAAAACTCTGCTGCTGATCTTGCAAATGTGCCTAAAGGGTTAGCTGGAATAACTAAAGCTCACTCAGCGGTTAACGCTACACCTTGGGGATTTATTTCATTAGCATTAGCAATGATGATGGGAACAGCTTCATTGCCTCACGTAATGATGAGATACTTTACTACTCCAAGTGTAAAAGCAGCTAGAAAATCTGTAGGTTGGTCACTATTCTTTATCTTCCTATTATATTCTTCTGCTCCAATGTTAGCGACACTATCTAAATTGTCATTGATGGATCCGTCATTACCAACAGGTATTATCGGTAAATCGATTGCAGAAGTTCAAGCGATAGATTGGTATCAAAACTGGAACGCAGCAAACTTAATGTTTGTAAGCGACTTTAATGGAAATGGAACTCTAGAATTGAATGAGTTTTTCATGGGTGGTAAAGCCGTTGTGTTAGCAACTCCAGAAATAGCTGGATTACCTTACGTAATCTCAGGTCTGGTTGCTGCTGGTGGTATGGCTGCTGCCATGTCAACTGCTGATGGTTTGATTCTTGCGATTGCTAATGCGATCTCACATGATGTTTATTATAAGATCATTGATCCAAAAGCAGAGACTGCAAAAAGACTAGTTGTTGCAAGAGTATTACTTGTTGTAATTGGTTTTGCTGCAGCAACTATTGCGGCCCTAGAGATCCAGGGTATCTTAGGTTCAGTTATCTGGGCTTTTGACTTTGCGATGTCTGGTTTGTTCTTCCCGCTTGTACTTGGTGTATGGTGGAAAAGAGCTAATAAAGAAGGTGCATGTGCTGGTATGGCTTTAGGTCTACTTTCTGGTTTAGCTTACCTAATTTGGGTAAGAAATGGCGGAAGTGGATTCTTAGGTATTACACAGTTAACGTTTGGTATCTTCGGTTCTGCAGTTAGTTTAGTAGCTATGGTTGTTGTAAGTTTGATAACATCTGAACCAAATGCTGCAACTCAAAGAATGGTTGACGAAGTTCGAGTACCATCTGGTAGATCGATCATCGGAAAACAATAAATAATCTTATTAAAGGGGCGATTAATTTCGCCCCTTTTAATTTCTATTTTTTTCCAATATAAATTTTAAAATGTCTGCTAATTTTCATCCTTTAGTTTATATAATTGATTATATTCTTGGGGTAATAATGTGGACTTTAATTGGAAGAGTAGCGATGAATATTTTTCAAAAAGAAGACTCACAGTTCTTCTTCATGAGGGTATTTGTTAAATTTACCAATCCAATTATTAATGTTTTTAAAATTTTAACACCTTCTTTCATAATTCAACCACTTATTCCACTATATGTAGCTTGGTTTTTCTTTATGATCAGATTTTATCTTATGCCATGGATTTTAGGTTATTCAGTAATGGGAATGCTATCTTTTCCTTTGGAAAGTGAAATTTCGAGACAAATTTACCAATTTTTTAATTCAATTAAATTTTAAAAATTGATACTAGTAAATCTAGCTATCAATGAAAAAAATACAAATATCACCATCAATTCTATCTGCTGATTTTAGTCAATTAGGTATTGAAATTAAAAGATTAGAAGAGGCTGGTGCCGACATGATTCATGTAGACGTCATGGATGGCCACTTTGTTCCAAACTTAACTATAGGTCCTCCCGTAATTAAAGCATTAAAAAGTCAATCTACAATACTTTTTGATGTACATTTGATGATTTCACCAGTCCATAAATATATTGAAGATTATGCAAATGCTGGTGCAGATATAATTACAATTCATCCTGAAGCAACAGACGATCTTGAGTCTTCAATTATAAAAATAAAAAAATTAAATAAAAAAGTTGGAGTTTCGTTAAATCCTGAGACAAAAATTGATATTATTTTAAATTTTTTAGAACAAATCGATTTAGTTCTTATAATGAGTGTAAATCCTGGATTTGGTGGTCAGAAATTTATGCCAGACGTTTTAATTAAAATAAAAGAATTAAAAAAAATTCAAAAAGAAAAAAATCTAAATTTTGACATCGAGGTTGATGGGGGAATAAATTTTGATAATTCAAAAAATGTAATAGAAGCTGGTGCTAATATCTTGGTTTCTGGTACAACAATTTTTAAAAGTAATAATGGAGATATTAAAAAAAATATTGAATTATTAAAATCAAAGTAATTTCATGTTTTATATAAATCGTTTTTTTTTTAGTATTTCTAATCAACTAAGAAAATTTTATCTAAATTCTAAAATCTATGATAATAAAATTTCCAAAATAGATAATAAGAATTTAATTTACAAGCCCAGTCCTCACTTACTCTCGTCTTTAATCAAATATCAAAAAAAAGTTAGAATTGAAGATTTTATTTTAGATGATGTTTGGTGTAACGAAAATATAGGTGCTAAAGAATATAGAGGTCTGCATAATTTCTATTGGTTTTTTAGTTTGGATTTAAAATCTTCAAAGCAAACTACACAAACTATAATTGCAAACTGGATAAATAGTAATAATAAATATAATAATAAAAGTTGGAATTTTGATTTAACTGCAAAAAGAATTATTGCTTGGTTATCTTGTCACAATCTCACTTATGAGAATAGTGGTCAAAATTATAGAGATAACTTTAACAAAATTATACAAAAGCAAACTAATCATTTAATAAATGAAATTAATAAATCAAATTCAGTTGACGATAAATTAATTGGATGTGCATCAGTCATTTTAGTTGGGCTCTGCTATCAAAATGAAAAAAACTATTTATCATTTGGATCTACTTTTCTCAAAAAGATATCAAAATTAGTACTTGATAATCAAGGTTTTCCAAAATCAAGAAATATCAAACAGTTAGTTTTGTACCTCAAGTATTTTGTTATAATTCGCGAATGGTTTAAAGAGTCTCAAGTTAATATTCCTGAGCATATAGATGAAACTATTTATTATTTGGGACAAGGGTATGCTTTTTTTTGGAAAAACCCTGAGTCTGATTTTTTATTTAATGGGAACAATCTTTCAAATAATAATGAATTCGATAATTATTTAAAGAGGTTGGGTTACAAGTTTAAAAGTGAAAATCAAGAATTTGGAGGTTACACAATCTTAAGAAACAAAAAAATTTGCTTAACAATGGATACAGGATCTTCACCAAATTTAAAGTTCACTAAAGATTATCAATCTGGAGCCCTTTCTTTTGAAGTTATATCAAGTGGTCAAAAACTAATTAGTAACTGCGGATATTATAAAAAAAGAAGTAGCAAGCTTAATCAAGTATCAAAGTCGTCAGCTGCTCAAAGTACATTAGTTATTGATGATAAATCCTCGTGTAATTTTACAAAACTTAATAAAACGTGGTTAGTAAAAAAAGGATTAAAAATAATAAAAAAAAAAATTGTTTATGAAAAAAATTATTGGAAAATAAATGCATCTCATGATGGCTATTTAAAAAAATATAATTCAATTCATGAAAGAGAAATTGAATTTTATCCTGAACAAATGACTTTTGTTGGCGTAGATAAGATAATAAAAAGAAAAACAAATTATAATTATAAATTTGATATTCGGTTTCATGTGGAACCAAATGTTAAATTAATGAAAACACAAGATAATAAAACAATCTTAATCGAATTAAATGATGAAGGATGGAAATTTACATGTAATAATTATGATATAGATATTGATAATGGTTTATATTTCGGTAATAAAAATTTATATGCTGAAAACCAAAATATTTTTATCACTGGTATTTCTAATAATCAGATAGAAAATATCAAATGGGAAATAAAAAAGATATAATGAAAAAGATAAAATCAGCTTTAATATCTGTATCAGACAAAACAAATTTAAAACCTCTTTTACAAATACTAAAAAAAAATAATGTTAAGTTGATTAGTTCTGGTGGTACTTTTAAAACAATTAGAAAACTTGGATTTAAATGCTTGGAGGTTTCCGATTTTACTGGTTCCAAAGAAATTCTAAGTGGTCGAGTCAAAACTTTACATCCCAAAATTCATGCTGGAATTCTTAATAAGCGAAATAATAAATCACATCAAAAAGAACTGAAGACTAATAATTTTGAAAATATTGATTTGGTTATTGTAAATTTTTATCCATTTGAACAGACCTTAAAAAAAACGAAAAATCATTCTAAAATTGTTGAAAACATAGATGTTGGTGGACCTGCAATGGTCAGAGCAGCGGCAAAAAACTATAATGATGTTACCGTAATTACTTCCTGCAAAAATTACAGAGAACTTATTGATGAGTTAAAATTTAATAAAGGTTTTACTTCATTGAACTTTAGAAAACAAATGTCTCGATTGGCTTTTGCTGAGACAGCCTATTATGATTCAGTCATTTCAAACTATTTGAATAGATTTTCTAATATTCATTTCCCTCAAAAAAAAGTTAATCACGGAAACTTAGTTGAAAAATTACGATATGGGGAAAACCCACATCAAGAAAGTGCTATCTATTCTCAAGATCTGAGTTTAAATATTAATAAAATTCACGGTAAACAGTTAAGTTATAATAACTACAACGATATTTTTTCAGCCCTAGCAATTTCTAAAAGCCTTCCGAAAAATACGGGCACTGTTATTGTAAAACATTCAAATCCTTGTGGTGTATCTGTATTAAAAAATAACCTTGATAGCTATAAATCTGCTCTTGCATGTGACCCTACTAGTGCTTTTGGTGGTATTGTTTCATGTAATTTTAAAATCACTAAACTCTTGGCACAAGAGTTAAATAAAATATTTCTTGAGGTAATTGTGGCAAATGGATTTGATAAGAACGCACTTAAAATATTAAAAATAAAAAAAAATTTAAGATTAATAGATGCTTCAAATTTTTTTCCAAGTGAAGCTCTAAAGTTCAATTCTATTAATAATTCCATTTTAGTTCAATCAGAAGATAAACAATTACTTTTAAAAAAAAATTTCAAGATCGTTTCAAAAAAGAAACCGAACAAATTACAGTTTGATAATTTATTGTTTGCTTTTAATGTTTGTCGTTATGTAAAATCTAATGCGATAGTACTAGCAAGCAATAAATCTACTATAGGTATTGGGTCTGGGCAACCAAGTAGACTTGATAGTTGTCAAATTGCTATAAACAAAATGAATAAATTTACTAAAAATAAAAATGAAGTTGTTGCCGCATCGGATGCTTTCTTTCCATTTGTAGATGGAATTGAAAAACTTATTCAATCTGGGGTTTCTGCAGTTATACAGCCCTCTGGATCAATTAGAGACAAAGAGATTATTAAATTTGCCAATGCAACAGATACAATCTTAATTTTTTCGAAAACAAGACATTTTAAACATTAGTTTTTTTATCAATTTTTGCAGCTAAGATAAAATCATTTTCAGATAATCCTTCTATTGCATGGGTAGTTATATTAATTTTTGCATACCCCCAGCCAAACAGAATATCAGGGTGGTGCCCCTCTTCTTCTGATACTTTTCCAACCACATTAATAAAATTCTGACTTTCTAAAAAATTTTTAAAAGTGAATTTCTTTTCTAGAGAATAGATATTCTTTTGATTTTTAATGATATTCCAACCATCAACTTTTTTTTGATATTTATGGATTTCTGAAATGTCAAAAGGAATAGCTCCACCTTCACAGGGCACACATTTTTTATTGTATAAATCAGTCATAAATTGGAGCGGGCAAAGGGGGTCGAACCCTCGACCTTCTCGTTGGCAACGAGACGCTCTACCACTGAGCTATGCCCGCTTATAAAAAACACTATAGTTAGTCAATTTTTTTAATTCAAGCAATATTAAATATGATATATTAAAAAAATTATGAAAAAAGTTGATTTACCAAAAAAGCTAGCTGTTTTCCCTCTTAGTAATTTTATTATATTTCCCAAAACTTCGGTACCACTAAATATTTTTGAGCCCAGATATGTTGATATGATAAATGATAGTATGAAATCAAACAAGTTAGTTGGTATGATACAGCCAAAAATTTCGAAGGATGATAATTATAATCATGTGCCACAACTACATGAAATTGGTTGTATGGGAAAAATAACAACCTTTAAGGAAACTGAGAACTCTACATACATGATTGAGCTAAATGGCATAATTAGATTTAGAATTATTAATGAAATTAAATCAGACAAAAAATATCGAGAATATGAGGTCAGTTTTGATAATTATTATGAAGATCTGGAAAGTAAAAAAGAAGAAATCAAATTTTCTGATTTAAATTTAATTTTTAAGGATTTAAAATCTCTTTTTGAAAAAAGGGGATTTATAGTTAATTGGAAAGCATTGGAAAAACAAAGTTTGGATGAAACAATAAATGCTCTTGCAATGGCATCTCCTTTTACTATTGAAGAAAAACAAGTTTTATTAGAAGCAAAGAGCTTAAATATTAGAAAAACAAAAATTGCAGAAATATTGACTACATATTCTTTTGACCAATATAATAATACAACAATTCAATAATTTTAAAATATTATTCCATTATCAGCAAATTTAGTAAAAAAATTACTAACAGATTTATTTTTACCTAAAATTTTAATCAATTTGCTCAAAGTATTATTATTCAATTTTCTATCTAGATTAAAAAATTCATAAATAAAATCAATGCCACTCGAAAAAAGAAAATTTTTATTCTTAGTATTTTTCTCAAAATCTGAACAAATTGAGGTATCTAAATCTAACCCATGTTCCTTTTTAAACTCAATTAGTTTATACAACTCTTTAATATCTCTTATAGTCATGTTAAAACCTTGTCCAGCTAATGGGTGCAATCTATGAAGTAGATCTCCAAATGCAATGATGTTTTCTTTATAATAAGATCTAAGGTTAGATGATTTAAGTTCAAAACTAAGGATCTTATTTACTTTAAATATTTCATATTTAATATTATGTTTTTTTATTAACTTTTCTAAATTAATACTTTTTTTACCTTTTGCAGAGTAAACCACAGAAGTTTCTTTAGATGAAATAGGTAAAAAAGCGATAGGACCATTTTTTGTAAAAGTTTGATATGCAACATTATTGTTTAATAATTTTTTATGTTCAAAAGTAGTTGCATGAGCAAAACTATCGTAATTTTTATTTATCTTTTTATAAAAAAAATTTTTTGAAATTGAATTTTGTAAATCACAATTAAAAATTAATTTATAATCTTTTTTCATTAAATTTTTATAATCAATTTTTTTTTTAAATCTTATCAATTTATTTTTATTAAGATGAGAAAATAAGTATTTATGTAAATCAAAACTTCTAACTATTGAAAATAGTCTTTTATTATCATTTTCAAAATTTAATATTTTTTCCTTAATAAAATTTTCGCTATAAATTTCAATTTTATTAATATTCCATAAAAGATTTTTAATATTTAAAATATTTGTATTAAAAAAATCAATATTTGTTTTTGAAATTCCAAGTGTCTGAATTTTATTATATTTTTTGATCCTCCTATCTGAAAAAATATCAACTCTTATACCTTGGTTTGCCAACGTCTGTGCTAAAGTTAAACTAGTTAGCCCATTTCCCAATATAGATACTTTCATAATTATTTTAATTTTAACAACAAAAATTAGATGATACAAAGTGATAAATTTGATTCACCAAAAATGAATATTAAAAAACTAGGAAATTCAGTATTAATTTTTACTATTAAGCGATTAATAGAAGTTATTGGTATCTTTATTTTTTGTTTGGGAATTTTACTTTTTTTAGCTTTGGTTTCTTATTCACCTACAGATCCAAATTTTATATTCCCTAAGAATGCTGTGATAAATAATTTATTAGGATTTCAAGGAAGCTATATATCAGACCTTTTTATACAATCAGCTGGATTGATTACATATTTAATACCTGTGACATATATTTTTACTGGTGCAAATATTTTTAAGAAAAAAGAAATATTTTTACTTATAGAGAATACATTTTTTATTATTCTTTATTCATTAGTTGGTTCATTATTTTTGAGTTATTATTACAAAAACACTTTTTCTCTTTACATTAATGGAAATGGCGGATTTATAGGAAATTTTTTTAATGAAACGTTTTTAAAAAATATAATTGCTTCATATGAAAATGTTTTTTATTATATTTTTATTATATTAACTATTATATTTTTTCTTGTTAGTATAAATTTTAACATCAAAAATTTTATCCAATTAATAAAAAATGTTATTCAATTTCTTTTAAAAAAGGAAAATAAAAATTATACAAATAAAAATGAAATAATTAATGAATATATCCCTCAAGATGCAATTAAAGATTTAATACAAGAAGACTTACCTTTTATAAAAGCAGAAACTAATCAGTCCCTAAATAAAACAAAATTTGCCCTTCCTTCTATCGATTTATTAAAAATACCTTCCAAGAAAGAAAGAAAAAACTTTAATCAAAATGAAAATAATGATCCTGAATTTTTAGAAAAAATTCTTTTAGACTTTGGTGTAAATGGAAGTATTAAAAAAGTTAGCCATGGGCCAGTTGTAACACTAAATGAATTTGAGCCTGCTGCTGGAGTAAAAGTTTCAAAAATAATAAATCTTTCAGATGATATTGCACGAAATACAAGTTCTGAGTCTGCGCGTATTGCTACTATTCCTGGCAGTAATACTGTCGGTATTGAATTACCAAATTTGTCTAGAGAAAATGTTTATTTGAGTGAAATATTGAATAACTCAGATTTTAAAAAAAGAGATATAAAACTACCTATAGCATTAGGTAAAAATATTTCTGGAACACCCATTGTTGGTGACTTAGCATCAATGCCACATCTTTTAATTGCGGGAACAACTGGTTCTGGTAAATCTGTTTGTATAAATACAATCATATTATCTCTTCTTTACAAACACACTCCTGAAAAATGTAAGTTTATTTTAATCGACCCAAAGATGTTAGAACTTTCTACTTATGAAGGAGTTCCACATTTACTATGCCCGGTAATAACAGAGGCAAAAAAAGCAGCCTCTGTTTTGGGTTGGGTTGTTAAAGAAATGGAGAGCAGATACAGATTAATGACTAAAGAAGGTGTAAGAAATATTGACGGATATAATACAAAACACAAACTACCAATGCCTTATATAGTTGTCGTGGTTGATGAAATGTCTGATTTAATGTTGGTGGCAGGTAAAGAAATTGAAAATTATATTCAAAAATTATCTCAAATGGCTAGAGCCGCAGGAATTCATATTATTATGGCGACCCAAAGACCAAGTGTGGATGTTATTACGGGTACTATTAAGGCTAATTTTCCAACGCGTATATCCTTTCAAGTAACGTCAAAAATAGATAGTAGAACCATTTTAGGCGAACAGGGTGCTGAGCAATTGTTAGGAAAAGGTGATATGCTGTATATGTCCTCTGCAAACAAAATTGTAAGAATTCATGCACCATTTGTTTCTGATGATGAAATCGAAAAAATTAATAATTTTCTAAGATCACAAGCAGAACCAAATTATGTAGACGAAATTTTAAGTTTTGCTGATGAAAAAGAAATGAATGAAAGTTCAAAAAAACAAGAAGATAAAGACGAACTATATCAATCAGCTGTAGATATTATTAAGTCTGAAGGAAAAGCCTCAACATCTTTTTTACAAAGAAAACTACAGATCGGGTATAACCGAGCCGCAAGAATAATCGATATGATGGAAGCTGAAGGGATTGTTAGTAAAGCAAATCATGTTGGCAAACGTGATGTTTTATAATGAAAAAATATTTTTTCATATTATTTTTAATTTTGCCAATTGATGAAACTTCAGCAAAAATAAAAGCAGATATAATTCAGAATTTAAAAAATATTAATAATATTTCTTTTAATTTTGAGCAAAATATTAATGGAAAGATAGAAAACGGAAATTGCATAATTCAATATCCAAAAAAAATATACTGCAAATATGACTCAAGTAATCATAAAACTTTGGTATCGAATGGTAAATCGTTAGTAATTAAAACTAAAAGTAGTTATTATATTTATCCATTAGATAAAACACCCTTAAATTATATTTTAGATAAAGATTTTTTAATAAATAGAATTAAAAATTTAAAGGGGAGAATTATACAAAACAAATTCATTAATTATAACTTTATTGAAAATGATAATGATATAAATATTTTTTTTGACCAAAAAAACCATGATTTAATTGGATGGCAAACCTTAGATGTCTATCAAAATTTAAGTATTACTTACTTCTCCTCAATTATTAAAAATCAAGAATTAAATAAGAATATTTTTTATCTACCCAATTAGAATTAATTTAAATTGCTATAGTTTCTTTTTTAAAAACCCTCATACCTCTAGCAACATAATTATTAAGTGCATTTTTATGATCCAAGGAACATGTGTGAACCCATACTCTTTTTGGATTACTCAAAAATGAATTTTTTATTGCAGATGATAAAAGATATGAGCCCAGTTTTTTATTTTGGTATGCTTCAAGTAATCCCAAATAAGCTATTTCTATTTCATTTTGATGTAAAATAAGTTCAAAAAAACCAGCCAAATCATCTTTTTTTTTTAAAATATATGTTTTCACTTTTTCATCAGATGTATATTGGATCCATTGTTTTTCTGACCACACCAACCTATCAACCCAATGATGTTTATCACCAATATTCTTATAAAAAAATTTGTTAAGTTGAAAATCTGCTGGATGTAAAAGCTCAACTAAACAGTCTTTTGGATGGGTATTAGAATCTTTAAAATCCATAAATGAATTGATTTCAAGATAATTTCTTTCAATTTTTTTATTCACTCAACCATTTTGCCAACCATTTCACCTCCAAATAAATGAAAGTGTAAATGAGGTACTTCTTGGCCTCCATGCTCACCAATATTAGCTAAAGCTCTATATCCTTGTCCGGTATCCACTGAAATCCTTAATTTTTTTGCAACAGTATTTATTCCTTTTAATAAACCCACTATCTCATCTGATGATGCATTTGCGCTGAAGTCATCAAGATCTATATACTTTCCTTTAGGTATGACTAATGCATGGACTTTTTTTTGGGGATTGATATCATAAAATGATAACACAAAATCATCCTCATAAATTTTTTTACAAGGTATTTCAGCTCTTAAGATTTTAGCAAAAATGTTATTATTATTATAGCTCATTTTTTTCTTTTATCTAACTCTGTCATTACATCTTCAATCTTAATATTATTTGCCTCTAGATACATGATCAAGTGGTAAAAAACATCTGCTGCTTCATGAATTTTATTTGTATTTGTCTCTACAGCTTCTATTAATTCATTTATCTCCTCTAAAACTTTTTCTTTACTTAATGACTTGTCGCTAAGTAGTTTATTGGTATACGAGTTTTCTTTAGGTGAATTTTTTCTATCTCTTGCAAGATTAAATAAATTTTCTAATGTATTAAGCATATTAAATTCTAACAGGTATTCCTTTTGAGTCCAAATAATCCTTCGCTTCTTTTATAGAATGTTTTCCATAGTGGAATATAGAAGCTGCTAAAACTGCACTGGCCTTTCCTAATTTAATTCCATCAACTAAGTGGTCTAAATTTCCTACACCACCGGATGCTATAACTGGAATATTAACGTTAAATGAAATTTTTGACATCAATTCAATGTCATAGCCAGCCTGTGTACCATCTCTGTCCATTGATGTTACCAATAACTCCCCAGCACCATTTTCTTCCATTTCTTTAGCGTATTTTAATGCATCAATCCCACTATTATTTCTCCCTCCATGAGTAAATATTTCCCACTTGTTTCCATTTTTCTTTGCATCAATTGCTACTACAATACATTGTGATCCAAATTTTTTGGAACTATCAATAACAACTTTTGAATTTTCAACTGCAGCTGTATTTATTGAAACTTTATCAGCACCACAATTAAGTAATTTACTAATATCTTCCACGCTTCTAATTCCTCCACCAACTGTTAAGGGAACAAAGCATTCCTTTGAAGTTTTTTCTACAACATCATAAATAATATCTCTATTTTCATTAGATGCTGTAATATCTAAAAAACAAATTTCGTCTGCACCACCATCACTATAAATTTTAGCTTGCTCCACAGGATCACCTGCATCTTTTAAATCAACAAAATTTATACCTTTTACAACACGACCATTCTTGACATCTAAACAAGGAATTATTCTATTTTTAAGCATCTTCTTTTACTAATTCTTCTAATTTAATATCACCATCATAGATAGCTTTACCAACTATTATGCCTTCAATATTTTTTAAATTCTTTGCTTTTTTAATATCGTCTATTGATGAAACTCCACCAGATATAATCACAGGGTAATTTGATATCTCAGCAACTTTTGATGTTTCTTCAAAATTTGGGCTTTGTTTCATACCATCTCTATTAATATCAGTATAAATCAATCTACTAAATCCATAATCGTTGACTTCTTTTAAATAATCTAAAGTTAGTTGATTAAATTTTTCTTTCCATCCTGATACCGATAAATATCCATCTTTAGCGTCTAAACCTAAAGCAATTTTATTAGGAAATTTTTCACACGCTTCTTTTAAAAAATTTTTATCCTTTATAGCGGCGCTTCCTAAAATAACTTTTTCTACACCAGCATTAATATATTTTTGGATACTATCAAGATTTCTAATACCACCACCTACCTCAACATTTAGGTCAAATTTACCAACTATATCTTGGATAATATTCAGATTAACTGTTTCACCAGTTAAAGCTCCATCTAAATCAACTATGTGTAAATTTTTAAAGCCATGATTTTTATATCTTCCCGCTTGATCAACTGGAGATATTTCATATTCAGTTTTATTATCAAAGTCTCCTTTAACTAACCTCACACACTTTTTATCTTTAATATCTATAGCTGGAAATATTTTCATGATAATTCGTAAACTTCCCAATTAGTTTTTTTTGATAATTTTTCATATAAAGATTTTGCTGTAGTGTTGTCATCTCGTGTAATCCATCTCATTAAATTCCAATTATTTCTTTTTGATATGCCTTTTAATTCTTTTATAATTTTTTCACCAACTCCATTTTTTCTGTGGTTTGGTTCGACGTACAAGTCATCTAAAAATCCAATATATTTTCCTCTTAATGGACTCGGCATTTTTCTATAATGAGCTATTCCAATAATCCTATTATTTTGCTCATAAGCTAAACCAGAGACATCATGATTTTTGTCATGAATCCATTCCCAAACAGTTTTTAGTATTTTATCATTCATTTCAACTTTATAAAAATCAGCGTATCCTCTATACAATGTCTCCCACTCTTCTTTGTCATCTAACCTTATTTCTCTGATCATAAGTTTAAAAAGTTTTTTATTATTTGTAATCCTAACTTATCACTCTTTTCAGGATGAAACTGAGTTCCATAAATATTTTCTTTTTCAACAGAACAAGCAATATTTGATGAATAATCTGTTGTAGCAGAAATTACATTTTTATCATTTGGTATAAATTCATAACTATGTACGAAATACATATGAGAATTATTTTCTATATTTTTAAAAATTTTACTATCTTTAATAATATTAACTTGGTTCCAACCAATATGAGGGAGTTTAAATTTTCCATTTTGATTGTTAATTTTTGAAACTTTGCCTGAAATCCAACCCAGACCTTTTGTTTCAGTTTCCTCATAACCTATATCAGCAAACATTTGTAAACCAACGCAGATACCAAGAAGGGGTTTTTTATCATTTATCACAAACTCGTTGAGTGTATCTGCGAGACCATTAATCTTATTTAAAGCATCTACGCAGCTTTTAAATGATCCCTGTCCTGGTAAAATTACTTTATCGCTTATTTTGATCTTATTTATATCTGAAGTGACTTCGATATTTACTTTTTCTTTAGCAACTTCCTTAAAAGAGTTTATTACTGAGCTAATATTGCCCGAATTATAATCGACAATTGTAACGTTCATTAAACTTATAAAGAACCTTTAGTCGAAGGAATTGATTTTTTATTCCTTGGGTCCATTTCCAATGCAGTTCTTAAAGATCTTGCTAATCCTTTAAAGCAAGACTCAATAATGTGATGACTATTATCACCATAAATATTTTCAACGTGTAACGTAATTCCAGCAGCTTGTGAAAAAGCTTGAAACCATTCTTTGAATAATTCTGTATCCATCTCGCCAAGTTTTTCTACTTTAAGCTTAACTTTCCAAATTAAATAAGGTCTATTTGAAACATCTATTGCAACACGTGTAAGTGTTTCATCCATCGGTATCATTGCGTGGGCATACCTTTTTATGCCTACAAATTTTTTTGAAGCTTTCTTTAAAGCTTCACCAATAGCAATGCCAGTATCTTCTGTAGTGTGATGAAGGTCAATATGAGTATCGCCTTTGGCTTGGATTTCCATATCAATTGATGAATGTTTTGATAACTGCTCCAACATATGATTAAGAAAACCAATTCCAGTGTCAATTTTATATTTACCTTTGCCATCAATATTTAAATTAACACTAATGCTTGTCTCTTTTGTTTTTCTGCTAATTTGACTTTTTCGCTTCATAATTAAAAGTAGGTATACATATATTATTCAATTATGGCAATAATACTAAACCTGGGCTTGAACTATTAAATTTAATATCCATTTATAAGCTATGACAACGATTGTATTAATACGAAAAAATAATGAGGTAGTAGTTGCTGGTGATGGACAAGTAAGTATGGGCAACACCGTAGTAAAAAGCTCTGCCTCGAAGGTCAGAAAAATTGAAAAAAGAAATGTAGTGGCTGGTTTTGCAGGTTCCACAGCAGATGCCCTAACTTTATTTGAAAGATTAGAAGCTAAAATAGAAAAGCATGCTGGAAATTTATCAAGAGCAGCTGTTGAATTAGCAAAAGATTGGAGAACCGACAAGTATTTAAGAAGACTAGAAGCTTTAATGGCTATTGGTGATAAAGAAAATAGTTATATTATTTCTGGAACTGGAGATGTTTTAGAGCCTGAAGGAAATGTTATTGGAATAGGTTCTGGTGGAAACTATGCATTAGCTGCGGGGAAAGTTTTGATGGACACCGATATGAGCGCTGAAGAAGTTGCAAAAAAAGCGATTAAAGTTGCTTCAGAGATTTGTGTTTTTACTAATGACAATATCAAAACTGAAAAAATATAATGGAAAAATCGAATGTTACACCACTTGTTCCTAAAGACAAAAAAACAAATGAAAATGAATCTTTAGTAAGCTCCTTATCTCCAAGAGAGATTGTTTCAGAATTAGATCGATTTGTTGTTGGACAGAATAAAGCCAAAAAAGCAGTTGCTGTAGCTCTAAGGAACAGATGGAGAAGACAAGCTTTGAAAGGTGAAATGAAAAATGAAGTTCTACCTAAAAATATTTTGATGATTGGACCTACTGGTGTTGGTAAAACTGAGATCTCGAGAAGACTTTCAAAATTAGCTGAAGCTCCTTTTGTTAAAGTAGAGGCTACAAGATTTACTGAAGTTGGCTATGTTGGAAGAGATGTTGAACAAATTGTTAGAGATTTGATTGAAATAGCCATTTCAATGGAAAAAGTAAAAAAAAGAAAAGAAGTTTATGCTCAGGCACAAAAACTTGCTGAAGAAAAAGTTTTAGATGCTTTGGTAGGAAAAAAAGCAAGCTTAGCTACTAGAGAAAGTTTTAGAAAAAGACTGCGAAGTGGAGACTTAGATGATAATGAAATAGAAATTGCAGTAAACGAAAGTGGTACAAATAATACCTCATTTGAAATTCCAGGGATGCCTGGAGCGAATGTTGGAATGATTAATATTGGAGAAATGCTTGGTAAATCAATGGGTGCTAAAGAAAAAAAGAAAAAAATGTCAGTGAAAGAATCCCACGAAATTTTAATTAATGATGAATCTGATAAATTAATTGAGCAAGACAAGATTATAAAAACTGCTAAAATTTCTACTGAAAATAATGGAATAGTTTTTTTAGATGAAATCGATAAAATTTCTGGAAGAGCAGACAGAGTCGGTGGTGATGTATCAAGAGAGGGTGTACAAAGAGATTTGCTTCCATTGATCGAGGGCACAACAGTAAATACAAAGTATGGGCCAATTAAAACTGATCATATTTTATTTATAGCATCAGGAGCTTTCCAGCTTGCTAAACCATCGGACTTGCTCCCTGAATTGCAAGGAAGACTTCCTATAAGAGTTGAATTAGAAGCTTTAACAAGTGAAGATTTTAAAAGAATACTAAAAGAACCAGACTTTAGTTTAATAAAACAATACATTGCTTTATTAAAAACTGAAAAGGTAGAACTTGAATTTTCTGAGGATGGAATTGATGCGATAGCAAATATTGCCTCTGAGGTAAATGCTACAGTTGAAAATATAGGTGCGAGGAGACTACATACAATAATTGAAAAAATTTTGGATGAAATTAGTTTTACAGCCACAGATCGATCTGGTGAAAAGATTGTAATTGATAAAAACTATATTAATAAAAATCTTGATAATTTAGTAAAAGATACTGATTTATCAAAATTTATTTTATAGTAATTAAAGATATCCAATTTCTTTCATTTCATCACCAAAGCTATCTTCAATTTTTTTTCTAATTTTTGGATTAAGATTATTTTCCCACTTGTTCATAGGACCAAGATTAAAAAAATTAATTTTTTTTCCATTGATATCTTTTTTTGCTTCAATAAAACCAAATTTATTCTCTAAATCTTTGATTTTATTAAAGCTCGTGTTTTCTATTACTTTTTTAATTTTAGATTCATCAATCTTTAATTGAGTATTGGAAATTTTATTAAGAAATTCCAAAATTTTTAAAAAAGTTTTTTCAGTATCAGATAATAAATCTTCATATTTAATTAAAAGATATTTATCAATTAAATTTAATTGTTTCCAAGATTTGTAATGAAAATTCCATGATCCAATAAAAACTGGTAATTTATCGCTGTGTGTTTGTCTTATTTCTAAATTAGTATTTAAATCGATTACAGATTCTTCTAAAGATCTTTGATAATGATTAGCATATGAAGAAACAACATTTCTTGGGTCTCTAATAATATAAATAACTCCTGTTGTATTTTTTAGATCTGTAAAATTGTATTTGCCTTGTAACTTACAAAATGCATTATGAGTTTTCCAAAATTGGATAGAATTTTTTTTCTTATTAATAATCTTTTGTGCTTCAACATAATTTTTTTCTACTTCATTTCGGTCAGATAAATTAATACCCAATTCATTAAATAATTTAATATTAGGAAATTGATCAATCATGTTTAATAAATTGAAATTAAACTCTCCATCTTTTGAAAAAAAATATCCAGCAAGTAGTGATCTAACTAGAGTATTTCCACTTTTGGGATAAGATGCGAGCCAAACAATCATTGTATCTCTCAATGTTTTTATTTTAATTAAATTAACTTAAAAGTTTATAAGTGTCCAGAATTGAAGCTTAACTCTAAAAATATAATTATTTTTTGTTGTTTTTTTTTAAAAAAACATAAAATGCACCTTCGCCTCCATCTTCAATGTTCGCTCCTTTAATTTCGTAAATTAATTTCATTAAATCATTATTATTTTTGATATATTCTGGAACAGAATATTTTAAAATGCCTAGATTTTTTGATATGTAAGGATCTTTTTCATTTTCGGAATGTAAACCTTTCCCAGTTACTATTATTAATTTTCTATAATCCTCATTATAAGAGTTTTCAATAAAATCTCTTATAATTTCATTTGCACCTGTTAAAGTATAACCATGCAAATCAATCGACCTTGATTTAATTTTTTTATCATTAATCGAAACAAAATCTTTATTAGGTAAAGTTTCCTTATTTAATAAAAAATCTTCCCAATCTTTTTTATCTTTATCTGAAATTTTTTTATTCAACTATGTTAATATATCAACTAATTGCCAATTTGGATTTTTTGATCCTAAATCCCTGGAAAAAATCCAAGTATCGTATATTTTTTTAATTTTTTCAGGATCACCTGAAATAATATTTTTTTCCTTATCTTTAATACAAGTTATAATTTCAGCAACAAAATCTACTGTCACTTGTAAAGCGCTGTTAATCTTTTTGTGCTCTTTTATATTCGCAGAGTTGACACCAATAAAAGTAATCTCTGCAAAGTGTCCTCTTTTACTTCTGCTATTTAAAGCTTGATTGAATTGATCATAAATCTTTTTGCTCAACAATGGTTTGCTTTCTATGATTTTATTATCATTATCGCTAAAATCTGTAATTATTGTCTCGTACGCAATTTTAGCACCTTTTAAAAATTCATTTTGTGCTTTGTCATCAAAGACTTCTGTGTGCTTAATTTTTTCATTTGTTTTAATATTTTTTAATACTTCTTGAAATTGAGGTTGTGCTTTTCCTTCAAAACCAGTTCTTTTGCCTAATATTCCCCTTAATCTTAAAAAGATAAATCCTGCTATCATTGCTAAAAGTATTATATCTATATATTCAAAACTATAATTCATAACCTAATATTAATTACTATGTTGAATAATTTCAACTAACAATTACATTAAAGACAAATGAACTCACTCATTCTATCTATTATAATCATTCCTATAATTGAGATTTATCTTTTTATAAAAATTGGATCTCAAATAGGAGCTCTTAATACAATTTTATTAATATTTTTTACAGCATTCACAGGAATAATATATGCAAGATATGAGGGTTTAAATTCATTAAAGTCAGGGTTTTCACAGTTAATAAAAAATGAATTGCCTGCATATGAAATTATATCAGGAGCCACAATTGCGTTTGCAGCTCTCTTGTTAATATTGCCTGGTTTTGCAACAGATGTAATTGGGTTTTTGTTAATATTTCCTTTCACAAGAAAACTTTTTCTAAAGAATTTTTCAAATAAGATAAAAAATAAAAATACTATAAAAAAAGATTTTATTGATGGAGAATTTGAAGATATAAAAGACGATGATGACAGAAAAGTTTAAAATCTTAGCCAAATATATAAAAGATATGTCAAGTGAGACTCCAGACATAGAAACTTTTTTATTTGTCAAAGAAAATATTTCCAAATATCAACTTAATATTGATATCAACTCAAAAGCTTTAAAAGATAAAATAGTAGAAATAAATACAACTCTCAAATTTGAGGACAAAACAAGTAATTTAAAAAAGTCATATTATGAAATTGTATTTGCAACCATTGTCAAAGTTTCTGACGAAGTTACTGATAAAAAAGATTTAGAAAGGATAATTTTATGTGATGTTCAAAACATTATTTATCCAGAATTAGAAAAAGCTTTTTTAAATTTAGTCCATGATTCAGGACATCCGGGTATTAAGTTAGAAAAAAAAATTGATTTTAATAAGCTTTATGCAGAAAAGTTTAATTAAAAAAGTTTTTTTTAAGATTAGTCTTTAAATATTTCTGATGTTTTAAAATTTCTTCTTTAGAGGGCGTAATAATTTTTTTATAATAAGAAATATTTAGTTGATCATTATTTATTTTTTGAGAACTATCATTTTGGAAATTTAAAGTTGGTTCTTTCTGATCAATCAGGTTAATATAAACTTTTGCTAAAAGATCACAATCTATTAAGGCTGAATGGTGTGTTCTCTTTGAATTATCAATTCTGTATCTTTTACATAAAGCATCTAGACTTGCGGATGAACCTGGAAACTTATTTCTTGCTAGAATTAAGGTATCAGCTATTTCATTTTTTATTTTTCCTTTTCCACAAAGTAAAAGTTCATTATTCAAATGAGATAGATCAAATTCAGCATTATGTATTATTAGTTTTTTTCCTTCTATAAACTCTAAAAAATCATTTACTACTTCAGTAAACTTTTTTTGAGTTGATAAAAATTCATCTGAATATCCATGTACTTCTAAAGCTTTTTCAGAAACCTTTTTCTCTGGATTTAAATAACAATGAAATTTTTTTTTTGTTGGTATTAAATTATCAAGTTCTATGCACCCTATCTCAACAATTCGGTGTCCTTCTCTGACTGAAAGTCCTGTGGTTTCGGTATCTAAAACTATTTCTTTCATTTATAGGAATTTTTTTAATATATATCTTATATCATTTTTAAATGACTCATTTTTAAAATTATTTTTAATAATAAAACTAGATTTTTTTTTTTTATAGTCTAGTGCAAGTTGAATATTTCTAAATTTGCTTAATAATTTTTTATTGAAATTTTTTCTTTTTTTTAATTTCTTTAAAATATCTGATTTTTTAGATTGAACAAAAATTAAAATATCATTTTTTTTATTTATTTTGTTTTCTAATAAAAGAGGAATATCCAAAATTACAATTTTTTTATTTATATTTCTTTTTATAAATTCATTCATTTTTCTTCTAATAGCTAAATGAACAATATTAACAATTTTTTTTAAATTAATATCATTTGCTAATATGGCCTTAGATATTTCATTTTTGTCTATTGGAAACGAGTGCACATATTTTGGTAATGCTTTTTGAAGTGAATTAAAAATTTTTCTGTCTTTTTTATATAATTTGCCAACTTCTTTATCGGCGTTAAATACTGGATAGCCAAAATTTTTTGCTATATAGCTTTTGCCAGATCCAATATCTCCTAAAATACCTATTCTAATCATCTAAAAGATCAATAACTTCTTGATTTATTTCAGGTAAAATTTTGTGCCATCTATTAAACGATTGTTGTGCTTGATAAATAAACATCATTTTTCCATTGATAGTTGGCTGCCCTATTTCTTTAGCATTCTTTAAAAAATTAGTTTCGGTAGGATTATAAATTAAGTCGTAAAATGTAATTTTTTTACTAAAAAAATTTTTTTTATATTTTAAAAAATCTAAAGGGATTTTATCTTCATTTTTTAATCCCAAGCTCGTACAATTTATAATAATATCTGGTTTTTGCATACTCCCCTCATCTCTACACCATTCGTATATAAAAGTTTTAGGATCACTTGATAATATTACTTCTTGTAATAATTTTTCAACATTTTCTTTTGTTCTGTTAATTATTGCGAAACTTTTTACTTTAAGATTAGATAAACTTTTAATCACTGCTCTGGTGGCTCCACCCGCTCCAATTATTAGTGCTCTACCCCCTTGTATTGGACAAGATTTTTGAAAGCCATAAACATCTGTGTTATCCCCCATGGCTATAAAATCACCATCTTCCCGTTTTCTGAATACAGTGTTAACAGCGTTGGTGTCAACAGCATCGCTAGTGAAACCATCTAAATATTTCTTTATTTTTTCTTTGAAAGGAACTGTAACGTTAAATCCATGAATTGTACCTTCGCGCACCTCATCACACAAAGTTTCTAAATCTTTTTCTTCAACGAGTTTCTTTTCATAAAGTGCATCAATGCTGTTTTTTTTTATCCAGTAGTTGTGTAGTTTTGGAGATAGTGAATGACCAATTGGGTTTCCGATTACTAAATATTTTTTCATTTATAATTATTTAAGTATTCTTTAATTTTTTTAATTGGCAGTCCCATTATGGTATTTTCATCTCCTTCTATTCTGGAAAATAAGGACTTTCCTTCTCCCTCAATTTGATAAACATTATAGGAATATAAAGCTCTATCAGATATTTTAGATAAATAACTTTTAAGACCCTTATCACTAAATTCCTTCATCGTTAATGTAGCTTTTTCTGTGTGGTTCCAAATCATAGAACCATTTTTAGAAATACATACTGAGCTAACTAAATTATGTTTTTTACCATTCAACTTTTTTAAAATTATGAAAGCCTCTTCTCTGTTTTTTGGTTTTGATATTAATTCTCCATTTAAATCTATTACACTATCCGCACCTAGTACTAAAATATCATTATTTTTTTGACTTACCTTAATAGCCTTAAGTTCTGCCAAATTTTTTGAAATAGTCTCAGGTGAAGCTTTCTCTTGTAACAAACTTTTTTTTACTGACTCTTCATCTAAATTAGATGGACTGACTTCGTTGGATATATTGTTTTTATCCAGTATTTGTTTTCTTACTTTGCTCTTAGATGCGAGGATCAATTCAACCATTTTGTTTGTAAATTTCGTATATTTTTATTATTGATGCAGCAGTTTCTTCTACTGATTTCCTTGTTACATCAATTGTGGGCCACATATATTTTTTAAATGTATTTTTTGCTTCATTAACTTCTTTTTTAATTCTATCAAGATCTGTGTATGATTTGTTTTCAGTCTCTTTAAGTGAATTCATCCTGTTTTTTCTAAGATCAACAAGTCTTCCTGGCTCCGTGTTTAAACCAACCACACAAGCAAGCTTTGGATTATCTTTTAGAATTTTAGGAATAGAGTTTTCATTTACAAGAGGTATATTTGAGGTTTTGAAGCCCTTGTTAGCAAGATAGATTGCTGTTGGTGTTTTGCTTGTTCTACTAACTCCTAATAAGATTATATCAGATTTTTTAATTTCTTTAACAAGATTTCCATCATCGTGGTTCATTGTAAATTGAATTGCTTCAATTCTTTTGTAATATTCATCATTAAGAGTGTGTTGGCCACTTGGTTGGTGTGATGCTTTTTGATTAAGAAGTTTAGAAAAACTCAATATAAGGTCACCCAACACTCCAAAACATGGTATTGTTTTTTCGTTACTTATCTTAGCAAGGTATTTTGCCAGGTTACTATCAACGATTGAGTATAAAATGATAGAATTGGGATCTTTTTCTGAGTCTGATAAAATTTTGAAGATTTGATTTTCAGTTCTTGTGAAAGAATAGGTGTGTATTTTATAATCTATATTTTTAAATTGAGCTTTAATTGCAGTAAAAATTCTATCTAAAGTTTCGCCTGTTGAGTCTGATATTAAATAAATTTGATATGTATTGCCCATGTATTAAATGTTAATAACTTTTTATTATTTAAATCATATTTGTATATTTTAACATTTTTAAATTTATGTTGTAAAATGGCGATTTTATTAACAATATTAAACATATGTATAAAATTTTCCTTTAAATCGATCATTTATTAATAAGCTTCAATTTTTCATATATATTTAAGAAATATTTAACTTTAAAAGTTAATAAAGTGTGCATAAAATGTTTACTAAATTTAATCATCGTTATTCACAAGTTATACTAATAATACAATTAAATATATTTAATTATTTATATGACTCCAATAAATAAAATAATCATTAATAAAGAAACAAGTTTCACTCCTATTTGGATAATGAGACAAGCGGGAAGATACCTTCCTGAATTTAGAAAAATTAGAGAAATAAATACAGATTTTATTAAATTATGTTTAAATGCAAATTTATCTACTGAGATTACTTTGCAACCATTAAAAAGGTTTGATTTAGATGCGGCTATAATTTTTTCTGACATCCTAATGTTACCATATGGTTTAAATCAAAAAGTAGAATTTAAGAAAAATTTTGGCCCTATCCTAGGTGAGTTAGATTTAAATAAAATGTCAAAATTGGACGAAATTGATTTTGTTGAAAAAATATATCCTGTTTATAAAGCAATTAATTTAGTGAGTAATAATAAACTTACAAGGACCAAAAGCACAATAGGATTTGTAGGGGCTCCGTGGACTTTATTAGTATATATGATAAATAAAAATTCACCAAAATTAAAATTAAAAGATGATTTTTTTAAAGATGATTTTTTAATAAATAGAATATTAATTATTTTAGAAAAATTTTTAAAAGTTCACATTAAAAATCAAATTGATAATGGTGCTGAAATAATACAGATTTTTGATAGTTGGGCTGGATTATTAGATAAAAAAGATTTACCAAATTATGTTTACATTCCGACTTTAAATTTAGTTGAGTACGTAAAATCATTAAAAATTCCTGTAATATGTTTTCCTAGGGGTATTAAAGATTATAAGAACTATTGTGAAATAGTTAAACCAGACGCAATTTGTATAGATTACGAAGTCGATCCAATTCAAATCCGCAAAGAAATAAAAATACCAATTCAAGGAGGATTGGACCCAAAAATTTTACTATCAGATAAGGAAAATTTAAAAAAAGAAACCAAAAGATATTTAGACATTTTTAAAGATCATCCTTATATTTTTAATTTAGGTCACGGAGTACTTCCAGAAACAGATCCAAATATGATGGATTATTTAGTTAAAATGGTGAAAGATTATTAAATGAAAAAGGCTGTAATTTTATTTAACTTAGGAGGTCCAGATAAACTGGAAAACGTTGAGCCTTTTTTATTCAATCTTTTTTATGATCCAGCAATATTAAATTTACCGACTTTTTTAAGATATCCTCTAGCAAAGTTAATATCAAATAGAAGAGCACCAACAGCAAAAAAGATTTATGAAGAATTAGGAGGATCATCACCTATTTTAAAGCTAACTTTAGAACAATCTTATGCGTTAGAGAGAAATCTTAACGATAATGACAATGATAATGAATATAAGTGTTTTGTAGTCATGAGGTGCTGGCATCCAAGAGCAGAAAAAGTAATAAATGAAGTAAGAAATTATAATCCTGAAGAAGTAATTTTGTTACCTCTATATCCACAATACTCGGCCGCAACGTCTGGCTCTTCTATAAAAGAATGGTTTGATATATGTAAAAAAAATGATTTTAAAACAAAAACATTTACTATTTGCTGCTATCCCTCAAATAATCTTTTTATAAAAAGCCATGTTAATCAAATAGAAAAAAATATTAAAAATTTAGATAATTTTAAGTTAATTTTTTCTGCACACGGCTTGCCAGAAAAAAACATTAAAAAAGGAGATCCCTATCAATGGCAAGTAGAACAATCTGTAAATAAAATTGTTAGCAATTTAAATTTGGAAAATCTTGATTGGACCCTAAGTTATCAAAGTAGAGTTGGTCCTCTTAAATGGATTGGGCCTTCAACCGATGATATAATAATAGAAAATTCTAAATTGGGAAAAAAAATAGTTCTTGTACCAATTGCATTTGTTTCTGAACATTCAGAAACTCTTGTTGAGCTTGATATAGAATACAGAGAATTAGCTGATAAAAATGGATGTAAGGAGTATATAAGAGTTCCTGCGTTAGGCACTAACAAAGATTTTATTAATTCTTTATTTAATTTAATTGTTAATAAAAATATAAACAAACTTTCCAATAATCTATATGCTCCTAAAACAACATGTCCTAATCAATTTCTAAAGTGTCCCTGTTTGTAAAATGAACATTTATCTATTATTTAAAAGTCTTCATCTAATAGCTCTTATTTCTTGGATGGCCGGTCTTTTGTATCTTCCAAGAATTTTTGTCTATCACTCTGAGAACGATAATAAAATTGTTACAACTGTTTTTAAAACTATGGAAAAGAAGTTATTTTATTATATTATGACACCGTCAATGTTGTTAAGTTGGCTGTTTGGTTTGTTGCTTGTTTCTATTATTGGGTTTAATCAATTTGCTAGTTTGTGGCTTCAGTGTAAACTAATTTTAGTTTGCTTATTGACTATTTATCATTTTTATCTTGGTTATTTACTTAACAGGTTCAAGTTTAATCAGAATACTAAATCGTCAAAATTTTACCGTTATATTAATGAAATACCTACATTATTGCTAATTTTAATAGTTTTTATCGTAATTTTTAAGCCAATCTAAGGTTGAATAATATTTAATAATATATATATTAGTAATTCTTATTAAGTCCTTAATAATTTTTAATCATGAATATCCAAGAATTAAAACTAAAATCATCTGAGCAACTTATAACACAAGCAGAAGAGCTTGGTATCGAAAATGCTAGCACATTAAGAAAACAAGAAATTCTTTTTGCAATTTTAAAAAAAGTAGCTGAAAAAGAAGAGATAACTGGTGCAGGTGTATTGCAGCTTTTACAAGATGGCTTTGGTTTTTTAAGAGCCATGGAGTCAAATTATTTACCAGGACCAGATGATATTTATGTTAGTCCAAGTCAAATCAGAAAGTTTGGTTTAAGAACTGGAGATACTGTAGAAGGACCCGTAAGAGCACCAAAAGAGGGAGAAAGATATTTTGCTTTACTTCAAGTAAGTAAAATAAATTTCGAAGAGCCTGAAAAAGCTCGTTATAAAATTGCATTTGATAACCTAACTCCTCTTTATCCAGATCAACAAATGGTTATGGAAGTAGAAATCACCAAAACTGAAAAAAAACCAGACCTAACAGCGAGATTAATAGACCTTGTTAGCCCTATTGGTAAAGGACAAAGATCAATTATTATTTCACCACCAAAAGCCGGCAAAACAATGATTTTACAAAGTATTGCAAATTCAATAGCTAAAAATTATCCAAAAAGTTATTTAATGGTTTTATTGATTGATGAAAGACCTGAGGAAGTAACTGATATGCAAAGAACAGTTAAAGGTGAAGTTATTAGTTCTACATTTGATGAGCCAGCCTCAAGACATGTAGCCGTTGCTGAAATGGTAATAGAAAAAGCAAAAAGATTAACTGAGCATAAAAAAGATGTGGTCATACTCTTAGACTCAATCACAAGGCTAGGTAGAGCTTATAACGCTGTGATACCTAGTTCAGGAAAGGTTTTAACGGGCGGTGTTGATGCCAACGCACTTCAAAGACCAAAAAGGTTTTTTGGTGCTGCAAGAAATATTGAAGAAGGTGGATCACTTACAATTATATCCACAGCCCTAATTGATACTGGAAGTAGAATGGATGAGGTAATTTTTGAAGAATTTAAAGGTACAGGAAATAGCGAGACAGTTCTTGATAGAAAAATCGCAGATAAAAGAATTTATCCAGCAATCGACATTACAAAATCAGGCACAAGAAGAGAAGAATTGTTGTTTGATAAAAATGATTTACAAAAAATGAATGTTCTTAGAAGAATTATAGCCCCAATGGGAACAATGGATGCTATAGAATTTATAAGTTCGAAATTAAAAGACACAAAAAATAATGCTGAGTTTTTTAATTCGATGAATAAACCCGCATAATTAAATAATTATTTCCTTTAATTCCTTGAGTTCATCGCTGTAATTTTCCCATTTTTTTATTGATGAGTTGTAAATTGGAGATCTCACTTGTGCCAAACTGGCAGTTGAAACAGCTTTATCATTTTTGTGAGGACTTAGACAATCTTCATCCCACTCTAGATTACAGAAATTAATAAGATTTTTTGTAGTCTCTTTCTGATTATTAATAAGTTCTTCATAAGACAAATCAAAAATATCATTATCGAGTTTGTTTTTCCAAAATGTCATTAAGTCTTTATATAGATTGTAATAAATACCAAGTTTTTTTAAATTATAACCAAATCCAATAGTCTTTGATGCAAAATTATTTTTAAAATTTGAAAAACAAATATCCATAGCATCTCTTTTGCAATGAATAATCTTAGACTCTGGAAATATAAGTTTAATCAAGCCCACCCATTTAAAATTTAATGGTGCTTTATCCACTATGTATTCTTCTTTATAATTAAATAAATCAATACCTTTTATATACTCTTGTTGGATTTTTTTTAGTTTTTCGGTACTGATATTATTTATATCTTTATCTAAGAAATTATCATTTAGTTTTAAATTTTCTTTAACTGCAAACTCTAAAAAAGATAGTTCACCCGCCCCATATACCTTTTTATGTGATGATAATATTTGTTCAGTTAATGTTGTTCCTGAACGAGGCATTCCGATAACAAAAATTATTTTTTTTTTAGATTTTAAATTTTTTGTAGGATCAAAATTTATAAATAATTCTTTAATGTCAGAAAATAATTTTTTTTGATTATCTATATTGTAATTAAATTCTTTATCTGTGATTTTATTTCCTAAATTTAGATAACTAAACGACTTTTTATACTCTTTCAAATCTTCATAAGCTTTACCTAGAGCAAAATATAAATGTCTCAAATTCTCTTTACTAACGCCATTTTTTAATTTCTGTTCCATTAATTTTAAGTGCGGGTCGTCTTTACTTTTATATTTATGAATCAAGCTTATACTTTTGTCTGCCACAACATTTTCAGGGTTTAACTTATTTACAATATTAAAATAATTTATAGCTTCATCAAAATTTCCTAAATGTTCATGATATTGTCCTAAGGCCAAATTAACTATAATATCTGTTTCTGGTAATTTGCTAATTTGTGATGCTTTGTCCAAACACTCTTTGGTCTCTTTTATTTTATTTTCTTTTAAATTAAGGTTAGCTAAATTTACTAATGCGTCTATAAAGTTCCCATTAATTGATAAAGCTTTTTCATAATATTCTCTCGCTAATTTATTTTTGTTAAGATTTCCATTTATAAGTCCAAGATTATTCAAAACATGAATGTTATTGTTTTGTTGGTTAATTGCCTTAGATAAAATTTTTAAAGCCTCTTCGTCTTTTCCGATAGCCGATAGAGATAAGGAAATCACATTATAAAATAATAATTGACTAGGAAACTTTTTCATAAGCACCTTGGCTTTTGAAATCACCTCCTCATACTGCTTAGCATTATAGAGATTAATTAGAATAGATGTTTGTGTTTTAAGATATTCAATATTTTCCATATTTTAATAAAATATTATCTATATATTTTTTTAAAGACTTAAATTACATTATAGACATATTTATACTATATTATCTTTTAATGACTATTTTTGCATTATCTACAGGTCCAGGAATATCTGGGATCGCGATTGTGAGAGTTTCGGGTCCTGACGCTCCATTAGTGATTAAATCTCTTACTAGAAAAGAATTACCCCAACCTAAAAGGGCGACACTGACAAAAATAAACAATATCAATAGTTCTGAGCTTATTGATGAGGGTATAATCATATGGATTCCTGGTCCTGAGAGCTATACAGGAGAAGATATGGCTGAAATCCATGTTCATGGAGGCAAAGCTGTTGTTATGGCAGTTCAAAATGAAATCTCAAAGATAAAAAATTGTAGATTGGCGGAACCGGGTGAATTTACAAAACTAGCTTTCCAGAATGGAAAGATCAATTTGTTAAAAGCCGAAAGTGTTGCAGATCTAATTTCTGCTGAAACTGAAATTCAGAGACTACAAGCAATAAAAATTATGAAAGGTAATTCATCTAAAAAATTTAACGAATTAAGAGAAAAATTATTAAAAATTTTATCTTTTGTTGAAGCTAAAATAGATTTTCCGGATGAAGACTTGCCAGATGAAAATTTTAGAAAGATAAAAAAAGACTCAGAAATTGTTTTAAATGAAATTAATAAAATCTTAGATGATCAGAAAGTTGGAGAAATTATTCGAGAAGGTTTTAAAATTGCAATTGTGGGCCCTACCAATGCAGGCAAATCTAGCCTATTAAATAATTTATCTAAAAGAGAAGTTGCTATAGTTTCAGAAATAGCTGGCACAACAAGAGATGTTGTTGAAACACATTTAAATATTGATGGTTACCCTGTAATCATTTCTGATACAGCTGGCATAAGAGATTCAAAAGATGAAATTGAAAAAAAAGGTATTAAATTATCTCTTAAAAAAGCTGAAAATGCTGATTTAAAACTAGTAGTAGTTGACGCTAAAAGCATTGATTTAAGCGGTTTTTTAAACGATTTATTACAAAATAATGCAATATTAGTAGTAAATAAATCTGATCTTTTAAAAAAGAATTTAGATCCAGAAATCTTTAAGCTCAATCATGTTTTAATTTCATTAAAAGATAATTTGAATATAGATAAGTTAATTTTAAAAATAAAAAATAACTTAAAAGATAAATTTATTTCTGAGGAGGATATTTTAATTACCAGAGAAAGACATAGGCAGCATTTAGTTCACTGTGTGGAACATTTGAAAAATTTTTCAAATAAAAATGATAAAAAAGATTTTGACAAAGCAGCTGAGGACTTAAGGTTAGCTACCAGGCATTTAGGTATGATCGTCGGAAAAGTAGATGTAGAGGAGATATTAGGTAGTATTTTCAACGATTTTTGTATTGGTAAATAAATGCAATTTGCCTGGATTTTTTTAACTATTTTCTCAATTTTCGTTGATAAATAAGACTTATTAAAGAAAAAAAACTCAAATCTTGTAAATATTCTAATCGAATATAAATTTACATCATGAAAAAAGATTTATTTTTTGATGTAGTAGTCATAGGAGGAGGACATGCAGGATGTGAAGCTGCAGCAGCTTCTGCGAGGCTCGGTGTCAACACAGCCCTATTTACTCATAATAAAAATACTATTGGAGAGATGTCATGTAATCCCGCTATTGGTGGGTTAGGAAAAGGTCATTTAGTAAGAGAGATTGATGCTTTAGATGGAGTTATGGGTGAGGTAGCAGATAAGTCTGGAATACAGTTTAGACTACTAAACAGAAGCCGAGGCCCAGCAGTAAGAGGCCCAAGAACTCAATCTGATAGATCGTTATACCGTAAATTTATGCAGAAAAAACTTGTAAACTATTGTAATTTAACGATTTTTTCAGATCCAGTGATAAAGTTTATATTTTTAAATAACGCAATAAGTGGATTTATTACATTAAAAGGCAAAAAAATAAATTGTAATAAGTTAATCTTAACAACTGGCACTTTTTTAAATGGATTGATACATATTGGCGATGAGCGAACTCCCGCTGGTCGATTCAACGAAAAACCAAGTATAGGTTTAAGTGAACAACTAGCGAAATATAATTTCAAAATAGGAAGGTTAAAGACTGGAACACCACCAAGGTTAGACTCTAGAACTATTAACTTTAAAAATTTAGAGAAACAATTAGCAGATGATAATCCGTATTTCTTTTCATTTTTAACCAAAAAAAATTTAAACAAACAGGTGTCTTGTTCGATGACCTATACAAATAAAAAGGTTCACAAGATCATTGAAAAGAATTTATCTAAGAGTGCTATGTACTCCGGTAGCATACAAGGCGTTGGTCCGAGATATTGTCCTTCCATTGAGGACAAAATAGTAAAATTTGCTGATAAGGCTAGTCATCAAATATTTTTAGAGCCGGAGGGCCTTAATGATCATACTATTTACCCGAATGGTATATCTACTTCTCTACCCGAGGTTGTACAAAGAGAAATACTCAACAATATCAACGGTTTAGAGAATGTTAAAATTATTAGACCTGGATATGCTATAGAATACGACTATATTGACCCTAGAGAACTTTTTTTGACACTAGAGACAAAAAAAATCAAAAATTTATACCTTGCTGGCCAAATTAACGGAACTACAGGTTATGAGGAGGCTGCTGCTCAAGGTCTTATAGCCGGAATTAATGCTGCACTTTCTGTAAAAAATGTAGAGCCTTTTATATTGGACAGATCAGATGCTTATATTGGTGTAATGATAGATGATTTGGTTACAAAAGGTGTTGCTGAACCTTATAGGATGTTTACATCAAGGGCTGAGTATAGGTTAAGTCTTAGATCTGATAATGCAGACTTAAGGTTAACCCATAAAGGAATTAAGATTGGATTAATTTCAGACAATAGAAAAAAGATGTTTGAGGATAAATTTGATAAACTAGGAAAAATATCTTTGCAAATGTCCAATTTTAATATCTCTCCATCTAAGGCAGATAAATTTGGAATAAAAATCTCCAAAGATGGAGTATTTAGATCTGCAGAAGAAATTTTAACGCAAAAAGGTGTCGATATGAAAAAAATCAGAGATATTTGGCCAGAAATTTTAGATAACGGTCGTGAGATAGATGAGCAGATAGAGATTAACTCTCATTATAGAGGGTATCTGACAAAGCAGAAAGCTGATATTCTGGCTTTTAAAAGAGATGAGAACTTATCAATACCAGATAATATCGATTATGATCAATTTTCAGGCCTATCCAATGAAGTAAAAGCTAAATTTAAACAAATAAGACCAAAAACTATGGGTCAAGCACTGAGAATAGACGGAATTACTCCTGCTGCTGTATATATTTTGTTGTCACACGTTAAAAGAAAGTCTATTAAGCATATAGCTTAATGGACAATGTAATTTTAAATTCTTACTCGAAAATTTCTGATTTGAATGTTTCACGTGAAACTTGTAATGAACTTGAAAGCCTAATTTCGATGATTCAAGAGAAAAATAAAGAAATTAACATTATAAGCAAAAAAAATGATGAAAAAGGGGCCATAAGAGAACGTCATATAATAGATTCAGCGCAAATCATTGATTTTGTTGATTTAAATTGTAATACAACCTCAGATTTAGGAACAGGAGGGGGAATGCCCGGTTTGATAGTAGCGATTGTGATGAAAAAAATTAAAAATAGAATGAAAGTTAATCTTTATGAAAAAAGCCACCACAAATGCGTTTTTTTGAAAGAAGTGTCAAAAAAATTGAATTTGAACACAGAGATAATTCACAAAGATATTTTTACAGTGGAAAATATTGAAACAGGAACAATAATGTCGAGAGCATTTAAACCAATGCCAATAATTCTCGATTTAGTTAATGAAAATTTTAGAAAATATAAGAATATAATTTTTTTTATGGGAGAGAGTGGAAGAAAAATTTTAAATGATGCTCTTAAAGAGTGGGAATTAGATTATGAAGAAAAAAAAAGTTTAACAAATAAAGACTCATTTATACTAAACATAAAAAAAATTAAAAAAAAAATTTCATGAAAATAATTTCAATAATAAATCAAAAGGGTGGGGTTGGAAAAACAACAACCGTAATTAATTTAGCATCAGCGTTATCTCAGCAAGGTAAAAAAATTTTAGTTATCGATCTAGATCCACAAGGTAATGCTACTACTGGATTAGGATTATCTAATACAGAACAATCAGATCAGACTATATATGGAATTTTAAATGGAACTATGTCAATCTCGAGTGTTATTAAGAAAACAAAATTCGAAAACTTAGATCTAATAAGTTCTAACGTCGATTTATCTGGATTAGAGGTTGAAACTGCTGGTGACAGTGATAGAGCATTTATATTAAAGGCTAAATTAACCGCTTATTTAAATGATTCTGGAGCATTATATGATTATATTTTAATCGACTGTCCTCCATCGCTTAGCTTATTAACTGTTATGGCTTTAGTTTCGTCTAATTCATTATTAGTCCCGCTCCAGACCGAATTTTTTGCTTTAGAAGGCTTAACACAATTAATGACAACAATTGAAAGAATAAAAGTAAATTTAAATCCAAATCTTGAAATACAAGGAATACTTTTAACAATGTATGATAAAAGAAACAGGCTATCCTCACAAGTAGAACAAGAAGCAAGAGAATATTTTAAGGAAAAAGTATATCAAACTGTAATACCACGTAACGTAAGATTATCGGAAGCGCCATCTCATGGTGTACCAGTTTTAATTTATGATAAAAGCTGTCCTGGTAGTAAATCATATTATAATTTTACTGATGAATTTATAAAACAGGAGAATAAAGTAGGGAGTGCAGCCTAGTGAGTTCTAAGATAAAAAAAGGATTAGGAAGAGGCCTATCTTCATTAATTGGAGAAACGAAGATAAAAACAAATACTAACAAATTATCTTTAAGTGATATTGTTCCAAATAAATACCAACCGAGAAAAAATTTTGAAAAAGAAAATTTAGAAGACCTTAGTAACTCTATTAAGGAACGTGGTGTGATACAGCCTATTATAGTTAGAGTCTCAAATTCTGAGAAATCTAAATATGAAATCATAGCTGGAGAAAGAAGATGGCTTGCTGCTAGAAAGGCTGGTCTTCATGAGATTCCAGTGGTGGTCACTGAAGCAGATGATTTGAAATCACTAGAATTTGCAATTGTAGAGAATGTTCAAAGACATGACCTAAACCCCCTTGAGGAAGCTCGTGGTTATAAAAGATTAATTGACGAATTTTCTTACGATCAAGATAAAGTTTCAAAATTTATTGGTAAAAGCAGAAGCTACATCACAAACTCTTTGCGTTTACTTAATTTACCATCCGAAGTAATTGAGTTGATTGAAAACAAACAAATTTCATCAGGTCATGGAAAAATTTTAGTTGGATTAGAAAATGCAGCTTTTATAGCTAAAAAAATTATTGAAAAAAAACTTTCAGTTAGACAAACTGAAAGTTTTGTAAAACTTTTTAAAAAAGGGACAACTTCCAAAGCTCTTAAAGACACTAATATTCTTTCATTAGAAAAAACAATAATTGATAAAATTGGATTAAATGTGAGAATTAATAACAAAAAATCAAACAAAGGTAATATAACGATCGAATATAATGATTTAGACCAATTAAATAAAATTATTGATGTTATTAAATTTAATTATTAAATATTTTTGACTGGGTATGAATAAAATCTAGCAGGATGTTTAGCGAAGTATTGAAGTTCTTTTTGATTAATAGTTCTGTTTTATTTATTTCTATCAATAAATTTTGAATATTTTTTTTTGACCAGAGTTTAATTTGTTGTTTTACTAAATCCTTATCTTTCCAAAAAATTGGTGGTTTATAATTAGACAGAGTTCCTTCAATATTCTGATTCTTGTCAATTTCGATTCTCAAAGTGTAAAGCCTCTTTGCCTTTGCTAAAAAAGTTCTCATAATGATTATAGTTTCATCGTTTGAAAAGTTATTTTCATTCATTATTTTAATTAATTTTATCCTATTCTTTGCAAGGCAATTATCTACAAGTTCTGATATATTGTAATCATTCCCTAAATTTGTGAGTTTTTGTATAGCTGTATAATCTATCTCTTTCTTATTGATTGAATAATTTTTAATCTTTTCAAGTTCAATCTTTAAATGTTTTCTGTTTCCAGTTGCTCTTTCGATTATGAGATTAATTATTTCTCTTGAAATTGAAATTTTTTGTTTTTTAAAAAATTCTTGAACAATAAAACTTAACGATTGATAATTGTCAGCATAAAAAGGTATACAAACTAAATTTTTATTTTTTTCAAAAAAAGTTCTTAATTTTGATTTTTTTGTTAATTCATCTGAGTCAAAAATAATTATTATGTCTTCAATTTTTTTTTCAATTAGTTCATCAATAATAGGCTTAATTTTATCTGTTGCCTTTTTAATAATTATAATTTTTTCTTTCTCAAAAAAAGATTTTGTTATAATTGACTCATAAAACAAATTTATATTATCCAAAATATCGCGTTCATAATATGTGGTTTTAGCAATTTTTTTTTTAATAAAAATTTTTTCAATACATTCTTCTTTCAATCCTTGATTTTCTCCATAAAATAAAAAAAAATTATTCATTTCAAAATTAATTTTATTCAGTTCGTAATTTTTTAAAATCATTTAAATGAGTCTTAATTTAAGAATCAGTTTTTCAAAAATTTTTTTAATCAAATCAGATCTAATATCTTTTTTATACTGCTCTAATTCAAATTTATTTGATTGATTGTTAAAATTAAACTTTTCTTGAAAATTTACTTCTTGTTTATTTTGATCTTCGAATATGATTTGAACATTTGTTTTTATAATTAATTCGTATAACGAGTCATCACCTTTGGAATCTTTTGCTATTACATTTATTTGTTCAGTTGAGTTTATTTTTAATAAAATATTAATTTTTTTTTGTAATTGTTTTGTGAATGGGCTAAGTTTTTTTTTAATAGAGTATGAAATTCTGTCACTGTCATTAATTTCTATTTGCTTAATATTAAAATTGATGTCTTTAGAATTTAAGATTGGTTTATATCCAGAACAGCCATAAAAAGATATTATTATAAAGATTACTAATATTTTTTTCATTGTGTAATAAAATTAATTATTTTATTTTTAACATATATATTTTTAATTATCTTTTTATTTTCAAAATATTTTTTCAATCCCTCATCTTCTTTTACTATTATAATTATATCGTTTTCACTGATGTTTTTTTTGCATTCAATAACCCCCCTTTTTTTTCCATTAAATTGAACAACTAATTTAATAGTATTTTTATCTAAATACTTTTTTTCTAGATCTGGCCAATTACTTTTTGGGTTTTCTCCTAAATCTACTAAACATTCAGCCATTAAATGGGGCAACATTGGACTCATAACTTTAAGAATTTTAAGATAATTTTTTTTTAAATTTTCTATATTTATGATGTCATCTTTTTTAATTTTGCTAAAAAAATTGTAGATCTCATGAAGATTAGCAATAATTACGTTGTAATGAAAATTTTCGAGGTTGAAAGTTACCTTATGGATTGTTTCATTTGTAAAAATATTAATTTCCATATCTTTGACTGAATCAGAGATGCTTTTAATATTTCTTTTAATTAATAAAAAATCATCTTTTATTTTACAATGAAGTGTCCAAAATTTTTGAATAAATTTATATGCAGACTGCATACCTTGATCAGACCACTGAACATCTTTTTCTGGAGGACTATCAGATAATATAAAAAATCTTACAGCGTCCGCTCCATAATTCTTAATCATTATAGCAGGATCTATAGTGTTTTTTTTTGACTTCGACATTGACTCAGATGGACCAACATTCACTTTTTGGTCTGGTTTTTTTTTTAAGAAAAATTCTTTGCCATTCTTACTTGTTACTTCTTCTGGGCTTAACCACTGATCTTCATATTTATATGTTTCATGACAAACCATTCCTTGAGTAAAAAGACCATTGAATGGTTCAGATATTTTAAAATTATCATTTCTAAAACCTAAAGCTTTAGTAAAAAATCTTGAGTATAAAAGATGTAATATAGCATGTTCAACACCACCTATGTATTGATCTACAGGCATCCAGTAATTGATATCATTTAAGTCATATGCACTATTATCTTTTTTTGGCGAACAAAATCTCAAAAAATACCAAGAAGAATCTACGAAAGTATCCAATGTATCTGTTTCTCTAATACATTCCTCACCATTGATGATTATTTTTTTCCATTCATTCTGATGATCTAATGGATTTCCTGAAACATTTAGATTTATTTTTTCGGGCAATTTAACAGGTAAGTGGTCAACTGGAATTTTAACCATTTCATTTTTAGAATTGTAAGCAATAGGTATTGGGCAGCCCCAGTATCTTTGTCTTGATACACCCCAATCTTTCAATCTAAAATTTATTTTTTTTTTACCAATTTTCTTTTCTTCTATGATTTCAATAGATTTAATAATTGACTCATCCGGAACTTTTAAATTATTTAAAAATTTAGAATTAAAAATAGTCCCTGAGCCCGTATAGGATTTATCCTTAATTTGAAAATCTTTATTAGAATCAATTGGTTTTACTACCGGAGTAATTTGTAATTTATATTTTAAGGCAAAATCTAAGTCTCTTTGGTCATGAGCGGGACAACCAAACACAGCTCCAAAACCATAATCCATTAACACAAAGTTGGCAAAAAATACAGGCACCTTTTTTGAAGTATCAAAAGGATTTACAGCTAATAAATCTGTTTTAAAACCTAACTTTTCAGCTTGGGCTATTGACTCTTCTGTAGTGCCAGTTTTAGAACAATCTATTTTAAATTTTTCAAATTTTTTGTCTTTTTTATAAAATTCAGAGATTGGGTGATCAATGGAAACTGCTAAAAAAGACATACCAAACAAAGTATCAGGTCTAGTGGTGAAACATTTTATTTCTTGTATTTTTGAATTTCCTTCTATTTTGAAATTTAATTCGCAGCCAAATGATTTTCCAATCCAATTTCTTTGCATTATTTTAACTTTATCTGGCCAATCTTTTAAATCTTTTAAATCCTCCAGTAGCTCATTAGAAAATTTCTTAATATTAAAAAACCATTGTTTTAATTTTTTTCTTTCAACTATTGCTCCTGATCTCCATCCTTTACCATTTATTACCTGTTCATTTGCAAGGACAGTTTGATCTACTGGATCCCAGTTAACGTAATTTTCCTTTCTATAAACCAAACCTTTATCTAATAACTCTAAAAAAAATATTTGTTGGTGTTTATAATAATCTGGTGAACAGGTTGATATTTCTCTATCCCAATCAATGGAAAGACCTAATTGTTTTAACTGTGCCTTCATGTTTTTGATATTTTCATTAGTCCAATCTTTTGGATCTAAATTATTTTGTCTTGCAGCATTCTCTGCTGGCATGCCAAATGAGTCCCAACCCATAGGATGTAAAACATTATATCCTTTTGCTGCCTTGTATCTTGAAAGTACATCGCCTATGGTATAGTTTCTAACATGACCCATGTGAATTTTACCCGATGGGTAAGGAAACATTTCAAGACAATAAAATTTTTTTTTATTTTTATCTGTAATAGTTTTAAATGATTTATTTACATCCCAATAAGATTGCCATTTAAACTCTATTTCTTTGAAATTATATCTTGTCACTCAGCAAAAAATTTACCACTTATCATTGTCACCCCCCCAAACTTTTTTGGGTCTATTCTTTTTTATTCTTTCTTTCAGATCCTTTTCATACAAGGCAGCTTTTTTTAAAATTTTCTCTTTAATTTCAAAATTAAGATTTGATGACTCTAATTTTTTAATACTACATTGGTTTAATGATCGACAAGTTTTTTTGTGAATATCAATTTGCATTGCATCTACTCTTACTTCGTTATCTAAAAACTTTAAGGTTATTTTTACTGATTCATCTGATTGATTGTCACTATACCAATCAGTAATAATTAGACCTCCCGCATAATCAACAGTTGATAAAGACATAAAATCAATTGTCTCAAGTGATGCTCTCCACATAGGGTTTGAGGAAGCGAATAAAAAATCTCCACCACTTTTTTTACCTATTCCAAAATCTATACCTTTTCCTTCTCTAACGTTGTTACGAGCTCTTTCTTTACCATCAGGTTCTGCAGTTTTTGACCAGTCTGGTTTAAAAAAACCAGTTCCACAGCCACTTAAAATCATCGAAAATAAACCTAAAAATATTATTTTATTAATGGATTTAAAATTACAGAAATGCATGTTAAAAGTGTTATATTGTTAAATTTCATAAATAAAACAATAAATTTATGTTGTATTTATGCAACACTGCATAAAAAAGTGCAATTAAAAACACTAATTTTAACAATTTAGAGCAAAATATCGATATTTATCCCTCATTCATATGAACAACAAAAAAAGGAGTATTATGAATAAATTAAAAACAATAGGACTTTCAGCTTTAGCTGGGTCTCTTGCAGTAGCTACTGCATCAAACGCTGTAGAGTATTCTCTTTCAGGTGATGCTTATGTAAGTTACTCTTCTGAGGACTCAACTACTACTGAAAATGCAAGTGGTAAACACTTTGCAGCAGACATGGATTTGTATACAAATGCCTCGACTGAATTAGATAACGGTTTCACGGTATCTTTTTATCAAGGGATTAATACAAACTCAACTATGGCAGTAACATCAGCGCAAGTAACGTTAGGAATGGGTTCATTAGGAACTTTACAACTTAACGAAGACTTCGGATCAAGAGCTAACGCAATTGATGACGTTATGCCAAATGCTATGCAAGAAACTTGGGACAGAGTTGCAGATATAAATATAACTGACCCATCTTTCTTTGGTGCAGCAACAACACAAGGTTCAGTTGATTACAGAATTCCAACACTTGATCTTGGTGGAATTAGTATCAATGCATCTTACACTTATGACCCTGCAGCAAGTGAAGAAGCTTCAAATGCATCTTCAGGTGGTCTACAGACTAGCGTAGGTGGTGAAGCGATCGTACTAGAAGTTTCTGGTATGGGTTTAACTTTAGGTCTTGGTCAAGAAAAAATTGACAATGGACCTACAGCTGGTGGTGATGGCGAAGAAAACGCTACTGGTTATGTTAGATTCGCACAAGGACCTATCTCTGTTGGTTACCAAGAAGCATATGGTAACGAAAGACATGGTTCTGCTACGGCTTTAGTTGGTAGAGATAACGAAGCTGAGTTCTGGGGTATAGCTTACACTGCTGGTGATATTTCATTATCATACGCAGAGTCTGAGTACACTAACTTAGCAATTGGAGCTACAGCTGCTTCATTGACTCAAGAGTTAGAAGCAATACAAGCTTCATACACAATGGGTGCAATGACAATTATGGCTTCTCTATCAGAAGGATCTAACATTGGTGCAACTGCTTCAGGAGCTGCTGGTCAGAACTATGAAGAAACATCAATAGCGGTTAACTTCTCATTCTAATAATTTTAGAATAGACAATTTTAAAAACCGGCCTACTTTATTGTAGGCCGGTTTTTTTTATCCAGGATATTCCCGCAAACCCTTTAATATTGGTACAATTGAGTTGTTTAATATTTTCTTGGTTTATTCCACCTAAAGCAATAGTAGAAATCAAAGAATTAAGGCTTATTAGATTAAATTTTATTATGCCTAAGTGTAGGGATTTTTTTGGTGTTTTAAATATTGGTGAAATAAATACAAAACTACATCCTTGTTTTTCTTTAATTTTGACTTCTATTTGGCTATGAGCAGACCCGATAATTTTAAAGTTTTTTTTAAAAGAAATATTTTTGTAATTCAAATTTTTATTAAAAGAGGGAATGTATAAACCATCAAGGTCATATTTTAATGCCATTTTTAAATTGTTTGAAATAAAGATTTTTCTTTTATGTAATTTACAGAAATATTTAATTTTTTTAATTTCTATATCGGGGTTTATATTTTGATAATTTCTATAAATAAGATTAACTCTTTTGTTAAGATTTAAAATTTCATTACTATCAAATTTGTCTATAAAATAGTAAATATTATAAAAATGATTCATAAATCAATCAATAATATAAATCTTATTAAGAATGAAGCAGATTTAATTCGCAAAGATATTAATATTATAGCTGTATCTAAAACTTTTCCTATTCAAGAGGTAAAACCGCTCATTAAAAATGGTCATATTCATTTTGGTGAAAATAAAGTTCAAGAGGCTGTTGAAAAATGGACAGACGTTAAAAATGATTTTAAGGATATAAAATTACATTTGATAGGTAAATTGCAATCAAATAAAGTAAAATTTATTTTACCTTTATTTGATTATATTCACTCATTAGATAGTAAAAAACTTGCTGAAAAAATATCAATTGAACAAAAAAAAAAAAACTTTAAACCAAAAATTTTTGTTCAAGTTAATATTGGAAATGAAATCCAAAAAAGTGGTATTGACAAGAAGAATTTAGAGTCTTTTGTTAAAATGTGTTTTGAAATCTATAGTTTAGATATAATAGGTCTTATGTGTATCCCGCCCAATAATGACCAACATCAAAAATATTTTAAAGATATGAGAGAATTAAATGAAAAATTAAGTTTGAAAGAATTGAGTATGGGCATGTCCAGTGATTATAAATCTGCTATTGAAAATGGTGCAACATTTGTAAGAATTGGATCAAAAATTTTTGGTGACAGAACTAATTGATTTTAATTTTAGTTTTTTTGTTGATTAACTTTATTAAAATCAAAAAATCATTTTGTTTTAGAGATATACATCCTGCAGTAGGTTTGTAATTTTGAGTTAAATGTAAAAATATCGCGCTCCCTTTGTTTTTTTTTGGTTTTGTGTAGTTGTACTTAATTGGAATTACTAGATCGTACTTATTGTCATTTCTGTACATTTTTTCATAACTAACTTTTTTATTTATTTTTATTAATTTATTGTACTTTTTTAGAATTTTTGGGTCATTACACCATCCCATATTTTTTTTTATTATATAAGTTTTCAAATTAGTAATAGGTTTCTTAATTCGGTCTTTTCTATAATACAAACAATCGATCCCAAAAATTCCTCTAGGAGTTTTTGAATCACCCTCAACCTTTTTTTTTGAAAAACCTTTTTTCCCAACTGAACACTTAAATTTGAAGTCATCAAATACAAGTGTCTCTTTATTTTTAATAATAATTGTCATATTCTGTTTGTGTATGAGTAATACAAAACTTATTTTTTTCGAATTCTCAAAGTTATATCAAATATTTGATGAACTGAATAATTTTTTTAATTTTGATTTAAAAAATGTAAACAATAAACAAGAACTTGAGTCAGAGTTAAGTTATAATTCAGATTATTTGATTATTACCAATAATCGAAAACTTAAATTAAGTAATAAGATTGTACTTGAAAAAATGCCAATTAAATTCAATAAAATTTTAGAAAAAATAAATATAGTCATTTTAAAAAGTAATTTTTCAAAAAAATCAAATATAAAAGTTAAAGACTACAAAATTGATTTGAATTCTCGAAAGATATTTCTTAACAAGAATTTTTTAAAATTAACAGAAAAAGAAATAAAAATTATTGTTTATTTGTCAAAGTCTATAGAGCCAGTATCAATAGATGAATTACAAAAAGAAATTTGGGGGTATGGAGTTGACTTAGAAACTCATACTGTTGAAACTCATATTCACAGACTTAGAAAAAAAGTATTTAGTACTTTTGAAGATCAAAACTTTATAATTAGTACAAAAAATGGATATCAAATTATCTAAAAAAAATAAATTTGCTCAAGAACTTTTTACAAAAAAATATAAGTCACGAATTGTAAAACCAAAAAAAGGCAAGGGTAGCTTTAAAAGAAAAAAAAAGTAGAATAATGAAATAACTATTTTTTAACAAATTACATTGAAACTAATAACAACTCTATCTTCATCAGATAAATTTTCTTCCACAGAGTGATTTAAGTAGGATGGGAAAAGAATTAATTTTCCTTCCTCTGGTTCAATTTTTATGATTTCGGCAGAAATTTCATTATAGTTTTGAATCGGTGGATGGTACATAACCTTCATTTCTTTTGGATCATAAAATTTAATTTGCCCGGAATTTTTTTTTGCCTTAACGTAATATGCTGCACTCATTAATGAATTAGGGTGTGTATGTTGAACGTTAAATGTATTTTTTGTATTGACTATCGACCACATATCTAAAATCATAATCTTTTCTTTATTTATCTTCCACCCCATGTGTTCTGTCATTATTTCAGCAAGAGAATTGTTAAAACTTGAGATAAACTTTTTAATTAGCTCTGATTCTTTCATATTAAAAAATGGGGAGTGCCATCCTCCCGCATTGGATTTTTTTTGACCCTGAGGATCTTTCTTTTTTAAATCATAAATATAATTTTCAAGTTGGGAATTGAAATCTTTGTAATTGTTTATTTTTTGCTCAAAAACAGGTACAGGAAAAAATTTATGGACTCTTATATTAGACATTATTTATAATCTTGCTCCTAGAGTTTGAATAATATTTGATGATAAAATAGTACCTTGTTCTAAACATTTGTGAACTGAAAAGTTATTAATTTCTCCGTGTAAATAACCAGCAGCAAATAAGTCACCAGCCCCTGTTAAATCAATTATTTGCAAGTTTGTTGCTGCCGGATGTTCCACTGTTTCGCTCCCTTTAATTGCTATAGCACCTTTTGATCCTCGAGTAACAATTAAGTGTTTCTTTGTTTGTTTGCCAAATGAGACAACATCATTAAATGAGTCCGTGTTAATCAATGATTTAATTTCTTGTTCATTAGCAAAAGTTATATCTATGTTATTTTTTACTAATTCATAAAAATGAGATTTATGCCTTTCAACACAAAATTGATCAGATAGAGACATGACAACTTTATTGGCATAATTTATTGCTTTATCAAAAGCTTTCTTAGGATCACCTTTATCCCATAGATAGCCTTCTAAAAAAATCATTTCACTTTCTTTTATAGAATTTATATTGATGTCATTTTCATTTATTTTTCCTGCCGTTCCTAAAAAAGTACACATAGTTCTCTCAGAGTCGGGTGTAACTAAAATTAAACACGTTCCAGTCGGTAAAACTTCTTTTTTTTTTGAGTATAAAAAATTAACATTTTCTTTCTTTAGCCCAGCTTCATATTTGTCTCCAAAATCATCATCAGAAATTTTGCCAATAAATCCAACTTTATTATTTAGTTGAGATAAACCCACCATTGAGTTTGCAACAGATCCGCCAGAAATAGTTTTTTCGATTTTAAGATCTGATATTAACTTTTTAAATTCATCTTCATCAAATATTAATTTCATTGTTCCTTTTGTGAGTTTATTTTTTAAAATAAAACTCTCATCAACTTTACAGAGTACATCAATTATTGCATTACCAATTCCTAAAATTTTCATGTTAAGCTTTTTTTGTTTTTATAGGTTTTATTCTTTTAGGATAACAAGTAGTGCAAATTTTACAAGTTAATCCATAACAATCTCTAGCCTTACAATGTTCTCTACCATAATAAATAATTTGCAAGTGAAGCTTATTCCAATTCTTTTTTGGGAATAATCTTTTAAGATCTTTTTCTGTTTGAATAACATTTTTCCCATTAGTTAACCCCCACCTTTGAGCCAATCTATGAATATGAGTATCTATTGGGAATGCAGAATACCCAAATCCTTGAGACATGACTACACTTGCTGTTTTATGACCAACTCCAGGCAGATTTTCTAATTCTTCAAAAGTTTTTGGAACTTTTCCTGCATGTTTTTCAATTAATAATTTTGATAAATTGTAAATATTTTTGGCCTTTATTCTAAAAATGCCAATTTTTTTTATTAATCTTTCAATTTTTTTTCTTCCTAATTTTTTGAAATGATAAGGTTTGTAATACTTTGGATAAATATTTTTGGTAACATTATTTACATTAACGTCAGTACATTGTGCTGAAAGAAGAACAGAGATTAATAAAGTAAAAACATTTCTACTTTTTAATGGCACCGCTATTTCTGGATAAATTTTGTTTAAAATTTTTAAAATTTTTCTAGCTCTTTGAACTTCATTCATTACTTGAAATTCATAAGATCTCTCATAGAATAAAGACCAGGCTTCTTAGTTATCAACCATTTCGCAGCGGATAAAGCTCCTTCGGAATACAAAGCTCTATCAAAAGCCTCATGATTTAATGTAATTATTTCTTTACCACTCGAAAATTTTACCTCATGTTCACCAATAATTTCACTTTTTCTTAATGAATTGAAATTAATTTTTTTCCCATACGGAAAAGTTTTTTTATTAAGATATTTTTTACCTAATAAATTATAAAAATTTTTATTTTTACCCACAGCTATTCCTTTACCCAGCATTAATGCAGTTCCAGAGGGATAATCTTTTTTGTGTTTGTGGTGAATTTCAAAAATTTTACTTAAAAATTTTTCTCCCAATGAACCGGCGGCAATTTCTGTTAAGTACATTAAAAGATTTACACCCAAGCTCATATTTCCAGCTTTTAAAATAGGTATTTTCTTTGAAAATTTTTTAATTAAATTTTCCTCTCTTTTTGTAAATCCTGTTGTTCCAATAACTACCCTTTTTTTTAATTTTGCTGCTATTTTTAGAACCTGAAAAGTGCATTTTGGAATTGTGAAATCTATAATTAGGTTTGCTTTTTTAAACGCTTGTTCCGTATTTAGATTTATTTTAATTCCGTTTATTTTTTTGTTAACTACTTTATTCTCTGTAAGAGCAACTAATTTGAAGTTGTTATCTAGTTTTGCTGTCTTAATTAATTGTTGGCCCATTCGGCCCATACACCCAGTTACTGCTAAGTTTATTTTTTTCATTTAAAGATAAGATTTGAAACTAACACAATAGATAGAACAATTACAGACCAAATGAATAAATTTTTAAAAAATGGCTTTATTTTTGAGTTTGATCTTAAAAAACCTGGAAGCACCATAATTAAAATTCCTAATAAAAAAATTGAGGGGATTAATTCTTCTAATCCCATTTTTTAACTGTTCCAGAAATTTTTTGCTTTTTGAAAAAATTTTTTAATACTTGGGTTAGATTTTTCATTCTCTATCTCTCTAAATTTTTCCAAAAGATCTTTTTGCTGTTTATTTAAATATATAGGAACTTCTGTCTTTATTTGAACATACAAATCTCCATTATCCCCTCTTCGCATGAAAGGCATTCCCTTGCCTTTTAATCTGAACTGTTTACCATCTTGAGTGCCTTCTGGTATCTTAATCTTAGCTTTTTTACCATCAATAGTTGGTATTTCTATTGTTGTTCCTAGCGCTGCATCAGCAATAGAGATTGGAAATTCAAAAAATAAATTTACATCTGATCTTTTAAAAAGTTCATGTGATTTTACATTTATAAATAAATACAAATCACCAGTGGTTCCACCTCTTGTTCCAGCTTCACCTTTTCCTGCGAGTCTAATCCTTGTTCCATCATCAACACCTTTTGGGATAGTGACTGATATCTTTTTTGAAATTTGTTTATTTCCTTGCCCATTACAATCAGTGCATGGACTTGTTATTTCTTCTCCACTACCCGCACATTGAGGACAAGTTTGTTGAACTGTAAAAAAACCTTGATTTGAACGCACTCTTCCGTTTCCACCACAATAACTACATCTATCAGGACTAGTTCCAGGTTTGGAACCATTTCCTTTACAAGTATTACATTTTTCAGAAGTTGAAAATTGAATATTTTGTTTCTTACCCGAATAAGCTTCTTCTAAAGTTATTGATAAATCATATCTTAAATCAGAACCTCTGTTATTAGAACTTCTTCCTCTAGAACTTCTTCTGTTGCCACCAAAGTCTCCGAAAAAATCTTCAAAAATATCTGAGAAATCTGCACCACTAAACCCCCCAAAACCGCCTTGACCGCCGCCTCCATTTTCAAATGCTGCATGACCAAAATTGTCATAGTTTTCTTTTTTTGACTTATCAGAAAGAACTCCATAGGCCTCACTTGCTTCTTTGAATTTATCTTCTGCTGCTTTATCGTTAGGATTTTTATCTGGATGATATTTAACTGCTAGTTTTCTATAAGCAGATTTTAGCTCTTCAGAGCTTGCATTTTTCCCAATGCCTAGGACATCATAATAATCTCTTTTAGCCATGTATTAAACCTGGACAAATAGATGTCGGTTAAGCGCTTTTTTCTTTATCTTCGTCTTTTACTTCTTCAAAATCCGCATCAACAACATTATCGTCTTTTTTTCCCTTTTCATCTTTACCTTCATCTTTATTAGACTCTGGTTTTGCACTTTGTTGTGATTTATAAATAGCTTCTCCAAGTTTCATAGAAGCTTGAACTAGCGCCTCAGTTTTTTTCTTAATATCTTCAATATCTTCACTCTTTAAAGACTCTTTTAATGCATTTGACCCATCTTCAATAGCTTTTTTTTCAGCATCTGAAACTTTAGAACCATGTTCTTTTAAATTTTTTTCAGTCGAATGAATTAAAGTATCAGCTTGATTTCTTACATCTACAGCTTCTCTTTTCTTTTTGTCAGCATCTTTATTTGCCTCAGCATCTTTAACCATTTTTTCAATGTCTTCATCGCTTAAGCCACCAGATGCTTGAATCTGAATCTTTTGTTCCTTCCCAGTACCTTTATCTTTAGCTGAAACACTCACAATCCCATTGGCATCGATGTCAAAAGTTACTTCGATTTGAGGAACCCCTCGTGGAGCTGGTGCAATTCCAACTAATTCAAAATTACCAAGCGCTTTATTATCAGTCGCCATTTCTCTTTCACCCTGAAGAACTCTAATTGACACTGCTGGTTGATTATCTTCAGCTGTAGAGAATACTTGACTCTTTTTTGTTGGAATAGTCGTGTTTTTTTCTATAAGTTTTGTTGATACACCTCCAAGGGTTTCAATTCCCAAAGATAGTGGCGTCACGTCCAATAAGAGAACATCTTTTACATCACCTTGTAATACTCCTGCTTGAATAGCAGCACCCATAGCAACGACTTCATCAGGATTAACACTTTTGTTAGGCTCTTTACCAAAGAAGTTTTTAACTTCATTGATAACTTTAGGCATTCTAGTCATACCTCCAACCATCACAATTTCATCTATATCGTTTGCTGAAATTCCAGCATCTTTCAAAGCAGTTTTGCATGGTGGAATCGTTCTTAAAATTAAATCTTCAACTAAAGCTTCAAGTTTTGCTCTAGTCAATTTTAAATTAATGTGTTTAGGACCAGTTTTATCTGCTGTTATAAATGGTAAATTTATATCAGTTTGTTCTGCAGCTGATAACTCAATTTTCGCTTTTTCAGCAGCTTCCTTCAATCTTTGTAAAGCTAATTTATCTGTTTTTAAATTAATACCGCTATCTTTTTTAAATTCTGAGATTAAGTAATCTACAATTGCATTATCAAAATCTTCTCCACCTAGGAATGTATCACCATTAGTTGATTTAACCTCAAAAACGCCGTCACCTAATTCAAGAATAGAAACGTCAAAAGTTCCTCCCCCCAAATCATACACAGCAATTTTTTTGTTTTGTTTTTTATCTAGTCCATATGCTAAAGAAGCTGCAGTTGGTTCATTAATAATTCTTAAAACTTCAAGACCAGCAATTTTACCTGCATCTTTAGTTGCTTGTCTTTGAGCATCATTAAAATATGCTGGTACAGTTATTACAGCTTTTGTAACCCCTTGACCTAAATATTTTTCTGCAGTCTCTTTCATTTTTTGAAGAATGAAGGCTGAGATTTGTGATGGTGAATATTTTTCACCTTTAGATTCAATCCAGGCATCACCCTTTTCAGAATTTACAATTTTAAAAGGAGCAGCTTCGATATCTTTTTTAACCTTTTGATCTTCAAAGTTTCTTCCTATTAATCTTTTAACTGCAAAGATTGTATTTTCTGGATTAGTTACTGCTTGTCTTTTAGCAGGTTGTCCAATTAATTTTTCTTTTTCATCTGTAAAAGCAACAACAGAAGGGGTTGTTCTAGCACCTTCAGTATTTTCTAAAACTTTAGCTTGGCTACCTTCCATAATGGCAACACAAGAGTTAGTTGTTCCTAAATCTATTCCAATTATTTTACTCATATTTGCTTCTCACTCTCTTCATATAGGTGTTAAATTTCATTCTACAAGTTGATCTAATCATTATTTATTTTCCAAATTATCTTTATTTTTCTCGTCTTTTTGTGTCATTTTTTCTGTCTTTTTTGCTACACCAACTAAAGCTGGTCTCAATAATCTATCTTTGATAGTAAACCCTTTTTGAATTTCTTGAATAATTGTTCCTGGTTCTTTTTGATCGTCTTCAATTTCCATCATTGCTTGATGTAAGTTAGGGTCTAATTTTTTATCTAAACTTTCTATTGGCTTAATATTATTTTTAGAAAAAACCGAAATTAAATCTTTATTAATTATATCAAAATGTTCGAGAGTTTTTTTTAAAGCATCAGAATTCTTCAAACTTTCATCGTTTGACAAAATTTGTTTCGATCTTTCAAGATTATCTATTAAATTTAACGCTTCTTTGGCAAAAGCAAAACCACCATATTCATAAGCATCTTCCTTTTCTTTTTCAAATCTTCTTCTTTGATTTTCCATTTCAGCAAATGATCTTGCAAGCTTATCTTCTAGCTCCAAAATTTTTTCCTCTGGGCTTTTTTCATTTAATTCTTTTTCAATTTCTTTCTCAGAATTGGCAGAAGTTTCTGATTCTATGCTTTCATTTTTTTCATCAGAAGTATTTTTGATTTCAGTTTGGTTTTGGTCTTTTTCCATATGCTCTTATATGGTAAGAAATTCTTAAATTTCTAGATGTTTAAAAAAAAAATAAAAAAATTGCTAATAGGCACTAATAATAAGGGAAAATTAAGAGAAATAAGAGATTTGCTACCAGGATATATAAAAACAGTGCCTACCACACATTATAATCTTAAAAGTCCTAAGGAAAATGGGAGGACATTTAAAGATAATTCACTAATAAAATCAAAATATTTTTCCAAAAAAACAAATTTAATATGTTTAGCTGACGACTCTGGATTAGAAATTGATATTTTGAATAAAAAACCTGGAATATATTCAGCAAGATGGGGAGGTAGAAAATCTGATTTTAATAAGGCAATTAAAAAAGTTTATAAAGAGTTAAATAAAAAGAACAAAAATTGGAAAAATAAAAAAATTAAAGCTCGTTTTATTTGTGCATTATCTATTTCTTATTTAAATAAAAAAATTGCATGTGTAGTTGGGAAAGTTGAAGGATATATTTCTGAAAAACCAAAAGGTAAAAATGGTTTTGGATATGATCCAATATTTATACCAAAGAACAAAAAAAAAACGTTTGCTGAAATGAGCCCCTTACAAAAATATAGATTGGACCACAGGTATAAAGCTTTTATGAAAATTAAAAAATTTCTTTAAGCTCCCCATCCATAATTTGATAAAAGTTTAATCTATGGTTTATTTTATTATTTTCTATATCAAAAATTCCGATTTTTCCTTTAAAAGAATTTTTTTTTTTAAATAATATACTTGAATTTGTTAGGTCATTTTTTAAAGATAAATAATATATAAGACCAACTAAATCATAACTTAATAGCGATAAATAACTTGGATTTTCTTTAAATTCTTTAACAAATTTATTTTCAAAATCTTCTAAATTTTTTTTATTAATAGATGGATAAAAAATAGGTTGAATTGTTTTTTCTTTAAATAAGCTTTTATCAAACCACTGATTAAAAGTTATAATATATTTGTTTTTAGGAGATACGTCTGTGTATAAAAAAGATGTAATTACACTTTTTAAACTCTCATCAAAATCTGAAATAATAATAGAGTCAAAATTTACATTTCCTATCGTGTATCTTTTTTTTAATTTTTCTAGTTGTTTTTTTTTATCAATTAGATCAGAGTTCTCCACTCTTTTTATTTCATCCTCTAAGTTTTGTTTTCTAATTTTATAATTTGTAATCTTTTCAATTTGTGCAGTGAGTTTTGTTGGGTCAGTATCATAAATATAATGTTTAGCAATTTTGATTTTTGATAATTTAACTCCTTTTTTTATTTCATCTTCATAATCAAGTTTAGGTGTTAAAAGAATAGTTTTCTTAATTTCATTTTTATTAATAAATTTTTTTATCGCATTTAATTGAGAAGCAGCATTTATACCGCTGCTAATTACATTGTTTGGAATTTTGAGTGTTTTATTCGTTAAGGATAAAAAAGTTATCTCTTTAACTTCATCTAAATAGACTAAGCTTTTATAAAATACTGGACCAATAACTGTTTCAACTCCTATATTTTTTAGTTCAATAGCTGACTGCAGAGTTGTACTTGGGTTTGAACCTGTATCTTTGAGATATATTTCCAGTTTTTCAACCCCTATATCTTTTAAGGCAATCCTAGTTGATTTAATTATTTGATGTCCAATATCTTTATTGTCACCAGTTATTGGCACCAATAAACCAATTTTAATTTTTTCATTAGCAGAAATTGCAAGTGAGGAAAAGTAAATGAATTTTAAGAAAACCAGTAAAAGAATTTTAAAAATTTTTAGCATTTAATGATACTATATTATTTTATTTGAAATTATGGTTAGAAATTTTGTATCTAAAGAAAAAAAAATTAAAAAAGGGCTTTATTTAGTCTCAACACCTATAGGAAATTTAGATGATATAACTTTAAGAGCAATAGAGATATTGAAAAAATCTAATTATATACTGTGTGAAGATACAAGGGTATCTAAAATATTATTAGAAAGATATGAAATAAAGTCCAAGTTAATTTCAAATCACAAATTTAATGAAAAAAAAAATATAACTAAGATTTTAGAATTACTGAAAAATAACTCAATAATTTCTCTTATTTCTGATGCAGGAACACCGTGTATTTCTGATCCAGGTGCAATTTTAGTTAATGAATGTATAAACAATAACATAGAAATTATACCACTACCTGGTCCATCCGCAGTTTTATCTGCTGTCTCAATAAGTGGATTTTCAGAAAAATTTTTATTTTATGGTTTTTTTCCTGAAAAGAAAAAAATATTAGAAGAAGATTTAAGGAGCCTGTCAAACATCAAATCCTCAATTGTGTTTTTTTGTTCACCTAAGAAAATAAACAGAATTATACCATATTTGAAAAAGAATTTTTTAGAACGAAAAATTCTCATTTGTAGGGAGATGACAAAATTTTATGAAGAATTTATAAGAACAGAAGTAAAAAAATTAGATAAATTTAATTTTGAATTAAAAGGAGAACTAACACTAGTTATTTCTGAAAAGAAATTTGATAAAAAAACCTCTTCAACTTTAAATGAATCAGATAAAAGAATAATTAATAAAATGATAAATAAACTAAGTATAAAAGAAATAGTAAGTTTAATTAATCAAAATAATGAAATATCAAAAAAAGAAATTTATAATTATTGTGTAAGACTAAAAAATGAAAAGTAAATTTTTTATAATATTATTTTTAAGCTTTTTTCTATCAGGATGTGGAGGAGTTTCCACAAAAGGAATTTTTGGAACTGGTGTAAGTATAGCTTTTGATCCAAGATCAGTTGGAACACAAATTGATGACTCAATTATGCAGAAAAGTTTATCTGCAAAAATTTTATTATATGATAAAAGTTATTTTTTATCTGTTAAAACAAAAGTTTTAGATGGCAGAATTTTTATAACAGGTAAAGTTCAAGATCCAGAAGATAAACTTAAATTAACCAAGTTGGCATGGGAAACGTTAGGAGTAAGATCTGTTAGAAATGATATTAAAATTAAAGAAAAATTTAATTTTAAACAATCTGCCAGAGATATTCTAATTACTTCACAATTAAGAACTGCTTTAATTATCAACAAAAATATTAAAGCAACAAATTATCAAATTGATACATATAAAAAGAAAATTTATTTATATGGAATAGCTATGTCATCTGCAGAAAAAGATTTAGTTTTGAAAGAAGCTAAAGAAATTTTGGATGTTAAAGATGTAATTGCAAGTATAATACTTGTTGATGACTTACGAATTCAAAAAAATTAATTTTTTGTATAATCAATAACATCAGCTGAATAAGCAGCGATAGAGGCTAAATTAATAATCTCAGATGTTGAACTCCTTAAAGGAGCGATTTCAATCGGAAGTCCTAAACCAATAAGCAAAGGGCCTATTACTTTTGCTCTACTCATAGATTTTATCATTTTATATGAAATAGCAGCACTATGTTGGCTAGGCATTATCAAAACATTTGAATTTCCAACTATTTCAGAAAAAGGATAAAGTTCTTTGTATATTTCTTCAAGTGCCACATCTGGTTGCATTTCTCCATCAAATTTAAAATCTACATTTCTTTTTTTTAAAATTTGAACTGCATCACTTATTCTTTTTGTTCTATCTGTAATAGGTTCACCAAAAGTTGAGTGAGATAAAAATGCAACTTTAGGATCAAATCCAAAAAGCCTTACAACTCTAGCAGCTGATACAGCCATTTCTGCTAACTGGTTTGCGTCTGGGTATTCTATTACTGATGTGTCACATATAAATATTGTTTTGCCTCTATTCACGACTAAATTTAAGCCAAACATAATTTCACCAGGTCTTGGATCCACAACTTTAATTATTTTTTCAAGTGAAGAAGAATATCGCCTAGTATTTCCCGTTACCATTGCGTCTGCATCGCCACAAGCAACCATACATGATGACCAAATCACTCTATCATTTTTTACGAGTCTGTCACAATCCCATTCAAGCATTCCCTTTTGCCTTTGAAGTTTTTTAAAAAGATATTGGACATATTGTTTTCTTTTTGGAGTATTTTTAGAGTTTATTATTTCAATATCAAAATTATCATTGTAACCAATTTTTTTTATTTGTTCTTTAATTTTTTCTTCTTTTCCAATTAGGATTGGTATCCCTAATCTTGAGTTTTTAAAAGCTATAGCAGCTTTAAGCATATTTTCATCTTCACCATCTGCAAAAACAACTTTTTTTGATTTTTTTTTAATATAAGTATTTATTCCCTGCATAATTGTTACCGTTGGGTCTAATCTTTGTTTGAGCTGTTCTTTATAAACTTCAAAATCGTCTATTTTAATTCTCGCCACACCTGTATCTATAGCGGCTTTAGCTACTGCCACTGGAATTACACTAATTAATCTTGGGTCAAATGTAGATGGAATAATATATTCTTTTCCATAATGAGGTCTCTCACCACCCATTGCTGCAACAACTTCATCAGGTACATCCTCTTTGGCTAAACTTGCTATAGCATTTGCAGCAGCAACTTTCATTTCTTCATTGATTGTTTTAGATCTTACATCCAATGCACCTCTAAAAATATATGGAAAACCAATTAAATTATTAACTTGATTAGGATAATCAGATCTGCCAGTTGCTACTATTGCATCACTTCTTACTTCTTCTATCTCCTCAGGTGTAATTTCTGGATCTGGGTTTGCACAAGCAAATATAATGGGATTCTTCGCCATTTTTTTTACCATATTTTTAGTCAGAGCACCTTTTGCAGATAGACCCAAAAACACATCTGCATTTACTATTGCATCATCTAAAGTGCGATCTTTAGTTTCAATTGCATGATTTAATTTCCATTGATTTAAATTTTCCCTTCCTTGAAAGATGACTCCTTTTCTATCAACCATGGTAATATTTTTTTGAGGCACACCACTTTTTTTAAATAAGTTTGTGCAAGCCATTGCAGAAGCTCCTGCGCCATTAACTACTATTTTTATTTTATCTATTTTTTTTTTACTGATATCAAGCGCATTAATTAATGCTGCTGTAGTAATTATAGCCGTACCATGTTGATCGTCATGAAAAACTGGTATGTCTAAAATTTCTTTAAGTTTTTCTTCAATAATAAAACAATCTGGCGCTGCGATATCTTCAAGATTTATTCCACCAAAACTTGGCGCAAAATTTTTTATACTATTTATAATTTCATTAGTATCCTCAGAATCAATTTCAAGATCTATAGAGTCTATATCGGCAAATCTTTTAAACAAAACAGCCTTACCTTCCATTACTGGTTTTGAGGCTAAAGCACCTAAATTACCCATACCAAGAATTGCCGAACCATTACTTATTACAGCAACAAGATTCCCTTTACTTGTATAATCATATGCAGTTTCTGGATTAGCACTAATAGCTCGTACTGGGGCAGCTACACCAGGAGAATAAGCTAAGGCAAGATCTCTTTTAGTAGTCATATTCTTTGAGGATGAAATTTCAATCTTACCCGGTTTTTTGTGGCTGTGAAAATCTAAAGCTTCTTTGTCCGTATAGTGATCAATTTTTGTTTTTTTCATTTTATGTTAATTAGGTGTACAAATGGGGTAAAATTAAGACTAATATGATTTATGAATTTAGTTAAGTCAACAGGGACTTTTGGATTTTATACTATAATCAGCAGATTACTTGGTTATTTGAGAGATGTATTGATTGCAATATTTCTTGGCACAAGTTTTCTGGCTGATGTATTTTTTGTAGCTTTTAGAATCCCAAATACTTTTAGAAGATTATTTGCTGAAGGCACTTTTAATGCAGCTTTTGTTCCAAGTTACACTTCAGAACTGGTAAAAAATAAATCAAAATCAAAAAAATTTGCTAATGAAATTTTTAATTTACTATTTTTAGGTTTACTATTTTTTATATTGATTATTGAAATCTTTATGCCAGCTTTTGTAAGTTTAATCGCTCCAGGATTTGTTGAAGATAAAAAAAAAATTGATCTCGCTATAGATTTAACTAGAATAACTTTCCCTTTTTTAATGTTTGTAAGTTTATCCTCTTTTTTTGCAGCAATATTAAATTCTCATAATAAATTTGCAGTTGCATCAGCTGCACCAATTATTCTTAACATCGTTTTAATAACAATATTATTTTTTGGAAAATATTTGAATGATAATTTGATTTATTTTATGTCTTACGGAGTATCTTTAGCAGGTTTTCTTCAATTAATTTTTTTATATAAATTTGTAAAAAAATTTTATGTTGTAAAGCTTAATTTTAAATTTAATATAAATAATAAAGTAAAATTTTTTTTTAAAAAACTTTTACCAAGTATTTTTTCATCTGGTGTTACACAAATAAACATATTAGTTGGTACTATAATTGCTTCATTTCAAGCAAGTGCTGTCTCTTATTTGTATTATGCAGATAGAATTTACCAAATAAATCTAGCAATTGCTGGAGTAGCCATTGGAGTAGTCGTTTTACCTCAACTTTCTAGGCATATTTTTTCAAGTAACAAAGCAAAAATTTCAAAGATTCAAAATAAAGCATTAGAATTAAGTATGTTTTTAAGTCTACCTGCATCAATAGCTTTGCTAATTGGATCAGAGGAGATTATTTCTGCATTATTTGGATACGGTTCATTTAGCGAAGAGGCTGTTAATAATTCTTCAAAAGCATTGTATTATTTTGGTTTAGGACTTCCGGCCTTTGCTTTGATTAAAGTATTTTCAACCTTTTTTTTTGCAAACCATAATACCAAAACTCCATTTTACATTTCTCTAATTTCTGTAATTTTGAATATTTGTATAAGTGTTTATTATTTTAAAAGCATAGGTTTTATAATTATACCTATATCAACAACTATATCCTCATGGTTTAATGCAATTATATTATTAATATATTTAAAAAATTATAATTTATTTGAGTTTAATAAGACATTTTTAGTCAGATTTTTAAAAATAATTTTTGCATCAATTATGATGGGAATATTTTTTAATTATTTAATATCAATTTTTGAAAATCAATTGTTATATGGTAACAATTTAAAATCATTTTATTTGATTTTATCTGCTTTATTAGGTTTAGTTTTCTACCTATTAATTTCATTTTTGATCAAGGCTTTTAATTACAAAGATCTTCAATTAAAGTATTAGTTTATGAATAAAAAAATTTTTTCAGGCGTTCAACCTACTGGCAATCTCCATTTAGGGAATTATTTAGGTGCAATTAAGAACTTTGTTGAACTAAATAATAATAATAATAACTGCATTTTTTGTGTTGTAGATTTGCATGCAATAACAGTAACTCAAAATCCAAATGATTTGAAAAATAATATAAGAGAGACAGTGGCCACTTTTGTAGCTAGTGGTATAAATCCAAAAAAAAGCATTATTTTTAACCAATCACAAGTTAGTGCCCACGCAGAGGCAGCATGGATATTAAGCTGCACTGCTAGAATGGGATGGTTAAATAGAATGACCCAATTTAAAGAAAAAGCTGGAAAGGATAAAGAAAAAGCTAGCATTGGTCTTTATTCTTATCCCATACTAATGGCAGCAGATATTTTACTTTATGATGCTACTCATGTTCCAGTAGGTGATGATCAGAAGCAACATTTAGAACTTTGTAGAGATATAGCTCAAAAATTTAATAATGATTTTAAAGCAGACGATTTTTTCAAGGTACCAGAACCGCTAATTCAAAAAGAATTTTCCAGAATTATGAGTCTTAAGGATGGTTTAAAAAAAATGAGTAAATCAGAGTCATCGGACTTAAGTCGAATAAATCTTACCGATGAAAAAGATCAAATTATAAATAAAATAAAAAAAGCTAAAACTGACCCAATGCCAATGCCATCAAATGTAGAAGAATTAAAAAAAAGACCTGAAGCAAAAAATTTAATTGGTATTTACTCAAGCTTGTCTGATCTAAGTTTAGAAAGAGCTGTTGAAAAATTTTCTGGCAAAAACTTTTCAGAATTTAAAAAAGATTTATCACAAATCGTAGTTGATAAAATTGATCCTATTTCATCTGAAATTAAAAAATTATTACAGGATAAGGATTATTTAGACAAAATACTTTCCGATGGTTGTAAAAAAGCAGATGAAATTGCCTCTCAAAAGATTAAAAAAATTCATAAAATACTTGGTTTTTAAATTAATTTTATAAACAAGTTTCATTTTGGAAATTATTGACTATATATAAATTATGTTTGTTCAAACTGAGACTACACCAAACCCCAATTCATTAAAGTTTTTGCCTGGCAAGAATGTCTCTAATCATGGTTCGTTCGAAGTTACAAAAAAAGATGAGACTAATAACGAATTAATTAAAAATTTATTATCTGTTAATGGTGTAGAGGGTATTTTTTTAGGGAAGGACTTCATATCAATAAATAAATATGACTCAACTGAATGGGGCGAAATTAAACATATTATTATTTCATTAATTAATGATTTTTATGCCAGTGGAAAAGAATGTGTTATTGATAATAATCTTAATGAAGAAATAGATAATTTAGAGGAAGTAGAAAAAAAAATTGTAAAAATATTAGATCAAAAAATTAGACCTGCTGTAGCTAAAGATGGAGGTGATATCAAATTTAAAGAATTCAAAGATGGTGTTGTAAAAGTTCAATTACAAGGAAGTTGTTCTGGCTGTCCAAGCTCCACCATGACGCTTAAACAGGGAGTACAAAATCTTTTATGTCATTATTTACCAGAAGTAAAAAGGGTTGAGGCAGTTTAATATGAAAAAAGGATACTCTAAATCAAATATTAAATTTTTGAAATTTTTTGATCAAAATGACCTAGGGTCATTACCCAGAATTTTATTAAGTTGTGTATTTATAGTCATGTTTTTTTATTTTATTCCAACTATAATTGATTTTACGGATAAAAGAATTTTAAATACAAACGAATTTCAGAATAATTCTAAAGCTATTCTAGCCTATACATTAAATGAGAAGAAAAATGGCCTTCAAGATAATGGTGAGTTTCTTGATGAGAGAGAATTATTGGTTGATATACTTAGCCTGAATGATCTTGAAGTTGATACTGTTAGATTAAATGCATCAACAATAAAACAATTATTTGAAGATACGGATTATAAATTAAAAGACGTAAGACAAAAAAAACTAGTTAAACCAGTCGCACTAACCTTACTTCCTAATGAAATTAAGATGATTGAAAACACTCAGAAAAGAAAAGAATTTTTTATTCAGATTGTTTTGCCACTTATATTGAAAGAAAATAATAATATTAAGTTAGACCGAAAAATGCTTTTTAGCATTATTAACAAAAGCAATAACACAAAGTTAGAAAATAAATGGATAGAAGCAAAATTTAAACAATATGGGGTTCCGTCTAAAGATTTGTCAACTCTGAAAATTAGAATGGATGAAATTCCTGTTTCTTTAGCATTAGCACAAGCGGCAAAGGAAACTGGTTGGGGGACTTCTAGATTTGCTTTAGAAGGAAATGCTCTATTTGGTCAATGGACATGGTCAGGTGAAGGTTTAAAACCAAAAGAATCAGATAGTGATGAAGGTCATAAAGTAATGAAGTTTAATGTATTACAAGCATCTGTTAGAGCTTATCAAAGAAATTTGAATACTCATTCAACATATAAAGATTTTAGAAAAGCAAGAGCAGAATTGAGAGATCTTGGAAAACCCCTAGACAGTATTATTTTAGCTAAATTTTTGGATAAATATGCAGAAACAGGAAATCAATATGTTGAAGTGTTACAAAAAATTATTAAACAAAATGATTTAAAAGATTTTGATGATGCCAAATTACTTCCGTCAAGCATCGAACTTGAAAGCTTAATTTAATTTCTAATTGTAAATTGAGTACCAAGCCAGCGCCACTTTCCATTATCATTCAAAGAACAATTTATTCTACCTCTCCTTGGTAAAAATTTTTCATCAAAATTTATTATTAAAGTTTGTTTTTTAAATTTTATTTTTGATTTTTTCCAATTCCCACCATCATTAGAATAACAATTAATATTATTAATATTTTTTTGTTCTGTGAAAAATTCTATTATTAATTTAGGAGGGTTGTTTTCATTATTAACTTTTTTCTCTTCTGGTTTTAGGCTTTTATATTCTAAAGGACTATAATTAATTAAAGATTTAAACCTTTTTAAATCACCATATTTTTCATTAATCGGAAATCTAGGTAATTCGAATTTATTCTTATTTATATCAATGACTCCAGAATGTTGGCCAAATCCAATTTTGAAATTTTTAGAAATATAATCCTTCATATATTTTGAATATTCACCAAATGGATATGAAAAAATTTCAGGAATATATCCAAATTTATTTTTAAAAATTTTTGATGCTGTTTCGATATCTTTAACAAATTCAGAATTATTCATATCAATCAAGTATTCATGAGTGTGGGAATGATGACCAATGATTGCAAAATCAGATTTTTCTATTTCTTTAATCTCATCCCAATTCATGTATCCATTCTTACCCACAGGTTCAGTAGATATAAAAAGAATGAATGGAATCTTGTTTTTTTTTAAATATGGCCAAGCCTCAGTGTAAAATGATTTAAATCCATCATCGATTGTGATTAGAATTTCTTTTTTATTTTTCGGTTTTTCAAAATTTCTTACGAATAATTTTGGATTATAAAATTTATAATTAAGTTTTTTAATTATCTGCATTTGTTCTTTAAAAACACCCATTTGTATGTTTGTAGAGGGATATTTATCCTCGTTAAATCTATGGTACATTAAGGATAAAATGCCATTATCGTTTGAAAAATATTTGCTATTATTCTCTTCTGAACTAGAATCATTTAAAAAAGATAATTGTATGATGAATATACTGATAATTGATGCAGCAAGTGATAGAATTTTTTTTATGATCATTAATAATGATATTAGCTATAATACAGTACATGAAAATACTAAAAATAATTTTGAGAAAATGATGATTTTAATTAATGAATTTTTAAGTTCACATAATATTAAAATAAGTGATATTTCCAGTCTTTATGTAAATCGGGGTCCTGGTAGTTTTGCTGGCATTAGAAATTCACTTTCCACAATAAAAGCAATACATTTAGTTAATAAAATTGACTATTATTGTTATAGTTTTAAGGATTTTAAAGGTGTTGAAAAAATAAAATATGAAAATATCCCCAATCTGTGCAATAAATTTAAAGTTAAAAAGAATTTGATTAATCCTATTTATATAAGTTAAAATTAATTATGGCAGATACTATTGAGCAAAAATGTTTATCAAAAGGTGTTAAACTTACAGATCAAAGAAAAATAATTGCCAAAGTAATGTCAGAGGCATCAGATCACCCTGATGTCGATGAATTATATAATAGAGTATCAAAAATAGATCCTAAAATAAGTATTGCAACAGTTTACAGGACTGTAAAACTTTTTGAAGAGTCAGGTATACTTGCTAAACATGAGTTTAAAGGTGGTAAAGCTAGATACGAAGAGCTTAACGAGGGGCACCATGATCATTTGATTGATATTAAATCTGGAGAGATTATTGAATTTGTCGATGAAGAAATTGAAAAACTTCAAAAAAAAGTTGCTGAAAAGTATGGTTATAAATTAGTAGATCACAAATTAGAGCTGTACGGGGTTAAAAAAAAACCTCAATAAATGAGTCAAAAAATTTTCATTAAAACTTTTGGATGTCAGATGAATGAATATGATTCTAATAGAATTTTTGACACTGTAAAGAAAATTGGTTTTCAAAAAACAGAAAATTATGAAGATGCTAATTGTTATTTATTAAACACATGTCATATAAGAGATAAAGCTAAAGAAAAAGTTTATCATGAAATTGGACGAGTAAAAAAAATTTTTAGATTAAAACAAAAGCCACTAGTAATTATCGCTGGCTGTGTGGCCCAAGCAGAAAATGAGGAAATGCTTAGAAGAGAATCTTATATAGATATAGTAATTGGTCCACAATCGTATCACAAAATTAATGATATTATTTTAAATTATATCAAAAAAAAGAAAAAAATTGATGAAACAGAATTTGATGCAGTTTCTAAATTTAAATATTTAGCTAAAATTAAAAATGAGTCCGGAAAAGTTTCATCATTTTTAACTATTCAAGAGGGCTGTGATAAGTTTTGTCATTTTTGTGTTGTGCCATATACAAGAGGACCAGAATATTCCAGACCATTTAATCAGATTTTAGAAGAGGCTAAATTGTTAGTTGATAGAGGTACAAAAGAAATAATATTACTTGGTCAAAATGTTAATGCTTATAACTATAAGGGTTACAAACTTTCGCACTTAATTTTAGAATTAGAAAAAATTTTTGGAATTGAAAGAGTGCGATACACAACCTCCCACCCTAAAGACATGACAAAAGATCTTATTGATGTTTATAAAGAATCAAAAAAGTTAATGCCTTTAATTCATTTACCAGTGCAGAGTGGTTCTAATAAAATTTTAAATCTAATGAATAGAAAACATTCAATAAGTGAGTATCTTGAAATATTTGATATGTTGAAAGAGATAAATTCTAATATAAAATTTTCTAGTGATTTTATTATAGGTTATCCTGGAGAAGAAGATAAAGATTTTGAAGACACTTACAGTCTAATAAAAAAACTTAAGTTTATTAACTCATATTCATTCATTTTTAGCCCAAGACCTGGAACAATTGCTGCGGATTTAAAGTTAATAGATAAAAAAATTTTAATGCATAGGTTAGAGAAAATTCAAAATCGATTGTTCGAAAATCAAACAGAGATGAACAAATCCTTGGAAAATAAGATTCTTAATGTTTTGGTGGAAAATTTAACTGAGGATAAAAAACAAACTTTTGGACGTTCAGAATATATGACATCAGTTATATTTAATGGTAAAAAAAATGATATTGGAAAAATTGTACCAGTTAAAATCACAAAGAGTAATAGAAGCACTTTATTTGGAGAAATAATCAACAATACAAATCAAAAGGTAGCATAATAATTGAGTATTCTGACCCAAAATAAAATCGATTCATCTCTTAAATTTGTTTATTCAGATAACAATTCCTTAAGTGTTATTTTTCACAACAATGATTTACTAATGGGTGTAGCAGGTGAATTTAATAAAAATTTAAAAGAGTTAGAGAAAATTACCCAATCTAGTTTGTATTCAAGAGGTAATTCAATACTGATTAAGTCAAGCCCTGAAAAAAACGAAATAATTAAAAATGCATTAAAATTTTTAGCTAATCAATTTATTAACAATGGTGCTATAGAAAATAAGGATATAGTCTCGTCAGTAGATAAATTTATGATTAATGAAAAAGTTAAGAATAACAATGTAACAGATATTATAAAGACGCCAAAAAAATCTATAATTCCAAGATCTGAAAAACAAAAACGTTACGTTAGAGCTCTAAGACAAAGTGACATAATAATTTCTGCGGGACCAGCTGGCACGGGAAAAACTTTTCTAGCAGTTGCGGTTGGACTCACAATGCTATTAGAAAAAAAAATTGAAAGAATAATTTTATCAAGACCAGCAGTTGAAGCAGGTGAACGCCTAGGGTTTTTACCAGGAGATATGAAGGAAAAAGTAGACCCGTATCTTAGGCCTTTATATGACTCTCTTTATGATCTTTTTGATTTTGAAAAAATACAAAGAATGATTGAAGTTGGGGATATTGAGATTGCACCTCTAGCTTTTATGAGAGGAAGAACATTGAAAAATTCTTTTGCAATTTTAGATGAGGCTCAAAATGCAACTGATACTCAAATAAAGATGTTTCTAACTAGAATTGGTGAAAATTCAAAAATTGTGGTAAATGGTGATCCAACCCAAATAGATTTGCCTAATAAAGGCATGTCAGGTTTAGTTCGCTCTAAAGAATTAATAGGTCATTTGAATGAAGTAGCTGTTATTGATTTTGATCATTCAGATGTTGTTCGGCATCCACTAGTTTCAAAAATAGTAAAAGCTTATTCTAAAAATGATTAGTATTAATGTTTTCTCAGAGGAGAGGGCTTGGTCAAAAAGATTAAAAAAAAAAAAATTTTTTTTTGATAAAATTTCTAAGGCATTTCCCAAAAAATATAAGTTTTTAAATAAAAAAGTTAGCCTGACCCTTTTACTTTCTAACAATACAAATATTAAAAAATTAAATAAAAATTTCAGAAATAGAAATAAATCAACTGATATTTTATCATTTCCATCAAATAATAAGATAAAAATATCAAAACAAACTTATCTGGGTGATATCATAATTAGTTACAATTATATTGATAAGCCTAAATCTCAAGATTTGAAAAATTTTGAAGAAAAATTAATTAAAACTTTTATTCATGGTTTTCTACATTTATTGGGTTTTGATCATAATAGAGATAAAGATTACATTAAAATGCTTAAAGAAGAAAAAAAAATATATCAATCAATAACTTTAAATCTAAATTAAATTGAAAACGAAAACATACATTGATTTTATTTTTTTAATTATTTTAGGTATAGGAACATCTTTTAGTTTGCCTCCATTTAATTATTTGATGATAAATTTTTTAACTTTTTCATTATTATTTTTGTTTTTAATAAAAAAATCTAAAATTCATAGAAGTCGAAAACTCTTTTTTTTCTATGGGTGGTTTTTTGGTTTTGGGTACTTTATCAGTAATCTCTATTGGATATCAATTTCACTAACATTTGATCAGAATTTTAAATTTTTAATTCCATTAACTTTGATTTTAATACCACTTTTTCTAGCTATATTTTATGGAATGATCACTCTTGTTTTTATAATTTTAAAATCAGAAAAAATTATAATTTCCTTTTTAGTTTTTTCCTTAATTTTTGCAATTTTAGAATTTTTAAGAGGTTCAATTTTAACTGGTTTTCCTTGGAATTTGATCGCTTTTAGTTTTTCAAATTATTTAGAAATTTTGAGCATAACTTCAATAATTGGAACTTATGGATTTAATTTATTTTGTATTTCGCTATTTGTAAGCCCAGCTATAATTATATTAAAAAACTCAAAAAGGGATCTAGGTGCCCCTATTTTCTTTATAATTTTTTTTATACTTTTTTACTCTTATGGATCCTTTTATAAAAATAAATTTTATAAAGCAGAAAAAGAATTTTATGATTATAAATTAAGAGTTATTGGATCTAATATCAGTCTCAATAGATTTTATTTAAATACTGACACAGTTTCGATTATTGAAGATTTAATAAAGATAAGCAATCCAAATATTAATGAAAAAATTGTTTTTGTGTGGCCTGAGGGAATTCTCCCTGATGTATCTCAAGAGGAATTAAGTAAATATAATTGGTTATTTGATAAAAATTTTAATGAAAATCATTTATTAATAATTGGAATTAATAAGCATTCCATAACTAGTGGACATGAGGATCATTTTAACACGTTTTCTGTTTACGATAATAAATTGAATTTACTAAATTCTTATAATAAAATTAATTTAGTACCGTTTGGTGAATTTTTACCTTTTGAAAATATACTAAAAAAAGTTGGTTTGAGATCAATTACAAACAATTATCAATCTTTTTCAAGTGGAGATCAAAGAAATATTATTGAAATAAAAAAACAAAAATTCCTGTTGAAAATTTTGCCCCTTATTTGCTATGAAATAATTTATTCAGGAAGATTATTTGATGATCCGGATTTTGATTTAATTGTTAACATTTCTGAAGATGGATGGTTTGGTAAGTCAATTGGTCCGAAACAACATTTTGAACATAGCATTTTAAGAGCTATTGAAAGTGGAAAATATGTTTTACGATCATCAAATAATGGCATTGCAGCAATAATAAACCCTGTTGGTGCTGTTGAACAAATAGTTAATTTTGGTGAGACAGGCTATATAGACTTTAAAGAAAGTAAAAAAATACAACCAACAATATTTTCTAAGTATGGTAATAAAATTTTTTTATTATTAATTTTATTGTATATTTTTTTAATTTTTTCATTTAATAGGATTAAAAATGAGCAATCTTAAAAATTATCTTTTTACTAGCGAGTCAGTTTCCGAGGGTCACCCTGATAAAGTCTCAGATAGGATTTCAGACATGGTTGTTGACAGTTATCTTTCAGGAGATCCGTTTTCAAGAGTTGCATGTGAAACACTTACAACTACTAACAAAGTTGTTTTAGCTGGCGAAATAAGAGGACCTGAAATTAAAAAAGATGAACTTATAGAAAAAATAAGAAAATGTATTAAAGATATTGGTTATGACCAAGATGGTTTCACTTGGAAAGAAGCGACGAAAATTGAAAGTCATTTACACTCTCAATCTTCTGATATTGCAATGGGAGTTGACTCTTCAGGCAACAAGGATGAGGGTGCCGGCGATCAGGGTATTATGTTTGGGTACGCTTGCAATGAAACTGATGTTTTAATGCCTGCACCTATACATTATTCACATAAAATCTTAAGATTAATGGCAGAAGATAGAAAATCTGGAAAACTAAAAAATATTGAGCCAGACTCTAAAAGTCAAGTTACGTTTGAATATGTTGATGGAAAACCTACTAGAGTAAAATCTGTTGTAATATCATCTCAACATTCTGCAGATATCAACCAAGCACAAGTAAAAGATTTATTAAGACCCTATATGTTAAAATCTATACCAGAAAATTTTCTTAAAGATTTTAATGAAGATGAGTTTTATGTTAACCCAACAGGTAATTTTGTTATAGGCGGTCCAGATGGAGACTGTGGATTAACTGGTCGAAAAATTATAGTAGATACTTATGGTGGCGCGGCACCCCATGGAGGAGGAGCTTTTTCTGGAAAAGATCCAACTAAAGTTGATAGATCTGCGGCTTATGCTGCAAGATATATAGCAAAAAATATTGTTGCTTCTAAGGTAGTAGATAAATGTTTGATTCAATTAGCATATGCTATTGGTGTTTCAAAACCATTATCTATTTACGTTGATTTGTTTGATGATGACTTAGAAAAAAATAAGTTTGTTGTTGAAAAAATTAAAGAAAACTTCGATCTAAGTCCTAGGGGAATTAGAGAAATGTTAAATTTAAATAAACCTATATATGAAAAAACAGCAGCTTATGGTCACTTTGGAAGAACTCCAGAAGATAATGGTTCATTTTCATGGGAAAAAATAGATAAAACAAGTGTTTTTTCTAAATAGTTTCTGTTGAATTACAAGAAAACTTTACTATATTACACTTACATTATTGAATTTACAAAATGGGCTTAAGCCCATTTTTTTTTGGAGCAAACAAAAATATGTTAAACAAAAGAGCAGATAAATTAGAACTTTTAAGGATAGCAGAGGCTGTAGCACTTGAAAAATCTATCGATAAGGAGCTTATAATTGATTCCATGGAGACCGGCATCGCTAAAGCTGCTAAGTCGAAATTTGGCCAAGATAATGAAATTAAAGTTTCAATTAATAGAGATAGTGGTGATATCGAAATTTTTAGAAAATTAGTTGTTTGTGAAAATCCCGAGAATTCAAATACAGAAATTAAATTAGAAGATGCCATTAACTTAAATGAGGATAATAAAGGTAAATCTATTGGGGACGAAGTACTTCAGCCTCTTCCAGCTTTTGACTTTGGAAGAATAGCAGCACAAACTGCAAAACAAGTTATTAGCTTCAACGTTAGAGAGGCAGAAAGAGAAAGACAGTATAATGATTTTATTGATAAAAAAGACACAATTTTAAGTGGTATTGTAAAAAGACTAGAATTTGGAAATGTTATTACTGACCTTGGGAGAACTGAAGCTATCATTCAAAAAAATGAACTAATACCAAGAGAAAATATAAAAGCAGGAGATAGAATTAAAGCCTATTGTTATGATGTTAGAAGAGAACAAAGAGGTCAACAGATTTTTCTTTCAAGAGCTCATCCAAAATTCATGGAAAAACTTTTTGTACAAGAAGTTCCAGAAATTTATGATGGACTAATAGAAATTAAATCATCTTCAAGAGATCCAGGAAGTAGAGCAAAAATTTGCGTAAAAGCTGTTGATACTTCATTAGATCCAGTTGGGGCTTGTGTTGGAATGAGAGGATCAAGAGTTCAAGCAGTTGTAAATGAATTACAAGGTGAAAAAATAGATATAGTAAACTGGTCTGAGGATCCAGCAATTTTAGTTTCAAATGCTTTATCACCAGCAGAAGTTCAAAGAGTAAATGTAGATT